>ERZ1673742.598-NODE-598-length-43094-cov-16.320593_pt1 | contig 43094 bp, 56 predicted proteins | sample MGYA00580208_ERZ1673742 | MGnify/ENA primary metagenome ERZ1673742 (study PRJEB41218, sample SAMN15661774) | gut metagenome | host: Homo sapiens | place: Canada: London | collected 2015-08-20/2019-03-30 | study: EMG produced TPA metagenomics assembly of...
GCCCCCAGAAGGATTCGAACCCACCCATGAAGGCGCTATGACCAGCATGAACACGCATAAAAACCGGGAAACCGCTGCATTTCCGCTGCATTAAATCACTCCCCGCAGCTGCTCATCCATCACATCCGCCACCGCATCCAAATCGCCGTCAAAAAGATCTGCATACGTGTCTAGCGTCATAGCCGCGCTCGCGTGCCCCAGCTGAGACTGCACTACTTTCACTGACGCGCCAGACCCCACCATCAACCCCGCGGCCACATGCCGCAGGCCATGCGGAGTCACATACGGGAACTTCTTGTTCGCCTTCATTACGCGCTCTAGATTCCCGTAGTACCAATCCGGCTTACTCGGTGTCGGCAGTGGCCCACCATTGCCTGCCGGCCACAGCAGCGCGTCCGGCAGTTTGTCTTTCAGCAGTGGCTCGAGCATCCGCATGACCTTTTTCGGCACTGCCACTGTGCGCTGCTCGTGTGTTTTCGGTGTGCCGATGATGACTTTGCTGCCGACGGTGACGGCATTGCGCTCTACGTGTATACGGCCGCGTAGAACATTCACATCACGGACTCGCAGCGCCGCCGCTTCGCCCCACCGCAGCCCGGTAGTAGCCAAAAGCCAGATGAGCTCAGGGCGCTTAGAACCCTTGGCTAGGGTCTTGACCTGCTCGGCGGTCAGGTACACCTTTTTCGCCTTCGGTTTGCGCGGCAGACGCACACCACGGGCTGGATTAGAGGCTAGCACTCCGTCCCCAACAGCGACGTCGAGAACCTGCGCCAGGCAAGCGTGCGCCTTCCTTACCGTCGACGCGCCAGCGCTAAACTCGGCCAGCCAGGCTTGCACGTCTGAGCGCTTAATCCGACCAATCTGCCACCCACCCCAGTACGAATCCACATGCACACGCCACGTAGATTCCGTAGTGCGATACGTCGACGGCTTGAGATGCGTCTGCGCCGCCAGCCACGCAGTACCAAGATCATGCACGGTGCGGCGACGCTCAGTTTCCGGCGACCAGGTGCCACGACCGATGTTGATGGTGTTGGCGGCAGCCCATGCTTCGGCTTCGTTCTTGGTGCGAAACCCTTGTTTGGACTGGTTGGACCCGTCGGGTGCGCGGTACTGGACGCGCCACCCGTAGCCTTTTGCTTTCTTGTAGCGCTTAATGCTGGCCACTGATAGTCTCTTTCTTGTCGCTGGTTGGTTGAGCCACCCCCCGGTTCCCACGGCGGCGTTTTGTGGGGGCGCTCCCTGAAAATGGTGTCGGGTCGAGCGCCCCCTCTTTTTTGTTAGTCAGTGTCGCTGGTAGACAAGCTTGTTACCGTCGCCGGTAACGTCGTCGCGTCAAAATCACAGCGGAACTTCTGTGGCCACGGAATTAGCCGACCTGTCACGACTTCGATTTCGAACTCCATGTACCCGGTTGTTTCGCCCTGCTCGATGTAAGCGCTGTGCCTGCCCTCCCAGCCAACCGCGCGGTTCATGGACTCGTTGTTCCGTTCCAAGAGCTCGGTGTAACAGGCTTGTTTCCCGGCTTCGAAAAGCTGCTCTCGGGTCGGTTCGTCGTTGGTTCCCGGAATCGCGAAGATGATGCCGATGAATGCGACAATGGCGACTATGGCGGTTACTGGGATGACGAACCAAAGGCGCTTATAGAACGGTTTCTTAGTAGTCGGTTGTGTAGTGCGGTCTTCAAACGTCATGTTCTTTGTCTTTCGTACATGTCCCGCCAGACGGCGAGTAGGTGAGTGGTGGTACGGTGGGGCTGAATCCGGTGACAAGTCCTCCAGGGGAGGACTTCCTGCCCCGATAGGCGGGATAGCCGGTTTCGTCATGTCTATGGCATGCCGGTGCGCTCTCTAATGTCGTGCTGGGTCGAGTGCCCCCTTATTTCTGTCACCTGCGCCATTGGCGCTACTACTAATCGCGGAGAGCTATACAGCGCTCACGGAGAAGCTGCGCATGCTCGTAAATCTCGTCAACCGCACTGAGGTCAAATACTTGTTCAGTGCGCGACGCATCGAAGATGCCGATACGTGGAACACGTCGGTCGAAGTACAAACGAGCAATCGGATTCCGGTTGTTATCGCGGTACAAAATTGCGCAATATGATTTCGCGTCACGCATGGTCACATCAGAAACAGAGACTTCGCTGCAGCAAATTGCGCGGATAATTCCAAATGCCTGCAACTCTTCTTCCGTTGTCACGATTCCGGAATCATCAGTTTCCTCCGATTCGGTAGGGGAGGTAGTAGCGGCCGACGGCGCCGGCGTCACACCTGGGGCTTCATCAAAATCCTGGGCCGAACGCAACCGACGATTCGCCTCATCTTTAAGGAATTGAGATTGAGCTGTGGAGACAAGTTTGGTGAAAACCTCGAGGTTTTGCGCTGTCATGCGGCGCGATGTCACTCGAGATGCGATGAGCCTAACCCAATCAGCATCTGGTTCCTTGAACTGTGATGCCAGAACCTTGCGAATCTCAGAAATGTATTTGAGTTGTTCAGCGCTTGCCGCAATCGTTTCAGAATCGAATCGAGTCTTTGTGCACATCTCTAGGTGCGGGAAGACACGCGCATCGATGTTAGCGAGGTCGATTGTCATGAACGGCTTTTCGTCCATTCGATTCGCTGCGTCTAGCTGTGCATAGAATTCGTACACTTCACCGTTGGTAAGAATCGCAAACTCGGTATCTGTGACATTGAAGTATCGGACGAGCTGATTCGCATGATCTAGCCGGAGTGGTTCACCGATTTTCTTGCATTCGATAAGGAATCGGAAGTCATCACCTGATTTGATGGCGAAGTCTACTTTTTCTCCCTTTTTTACGCCGACATCGGCAGTGTATTCGGGGATTACTTCTCGTGGGTCTGTGACGTCGTAGCCGAGGACTGTGCTTATGAAGGGGATGATGAAGGCCGTTTTTGTGGCTTCTTCCGTTTCGATAATTGGCTTTAGTTCTCGAACCTTGGCGGCGAGAGTCTGGACTGCTTGGTCAATGCTCATGCTTGTTGCCTTTCGTAAATCTTTCGCCAGGTGGCGAGGATGTGTGTGGTGACATTTAGGTCTGCGGCTATCTGCTGTGGGTAGTGGCCGTAGACGGACTCGATATTGGCGTAGTCTGTTTCGGATATAAGTAGTCGAGCAGCGAAATCATCTGCTCTGCGCTCTTGCCTGTCGCTCGCCGGAGCGGGGTGCCCAAGCCACATGTGAGCCAGTTCGTGCGCCATAGTGCAGCGCGTAGACGCATCGTCCATACCGTGACGCAGACTAATACGCCGCTCGTGGGGGAGCCATGCACCTTTGGGGCCGCCCTTGTGCCATGTAACGCGCACACCTGCGGCTTCAGCGATGGAGATGAGCTCGTTAGTCGATGGGGTCTTCACCTCGTTTGATTCTCTCCTCGTTTTCGTCTGGGCTGCTATCGGCGGCGGCTGGTTTACTGTCGTCCCATTCCGTGACGGTGTCGTCATGTGTATCAGGCCGGGCGGATTGGCGGTTAGGGAATTCGAACACCGTCGCGTCGAGATCGCTGTGCTGTTCGCGGTCACGGAGCCTACGAACAATATCCATCGACACCTCAATGTCGCTGTAGTCTTCGAGGTCGCTTTGCCGGTGAAACTCTTCGAGGTCGGCATTGGTAATGCACCCTCCGGCTAGCAGGCCGTAGATGGGGTTTGCGTTGTAGGCGTTCGCTAGCTCGATTACTGCGCTCGCGGTGTCGGTTTTTAACCTCCGTTGGATTGTGGAGTGCGTTGTGCCGAGTTCGTCGGCGATGGCACGCCATGACGCGTTATCGGTGATGGTTTTAACCCATTCAGTAAGTGTTTGCATGGCACTAATGGTACATAAATAAGCCACCCGCCACAACGTCTACCTGCATGGATTATATATAAGCCACCCCCTGAAGGGTGTAATGGTTGACCAGTAAGCCGCGATGGCTTAAATTTAAGTCATGACAGCGAGCGAATTACATGGAGGTGATTCAGTGAGTTACGCAGTCAAGGTCAAGCGCGAACAGATGAGTGAACTACGCCGCCTGACCAGAAAGAACGAAACCGAGATGGCCAAAACCATCGGAGTCAGCCGGGGAACATACCGGCGAGCGATGGAAGGCGAAAACGTATCCGCAGCATTCATCGCGGGAGCGTCACTAGGCTTCCGGGTTCCTTTCGACTCACTGTTCTACACAGTCGAAATGAAAACCCAGCAAGCGGCATAAGAAAAGCCCCTCGCTGGAACGAGGGGCAAAAGCAGACCACAAAGGTCAACCAAAAGACATACCAAAGGATAACACATGGTTCAGATTAAAAGCGTAAGCAAGCACGCGAACTTCTACCCAATGCTCTCGGAAGAAGCGCTTGCTGAACTCGCAGCAGACATTAAGGAAAACGGGCAACAGTCGCCGATTACCGTCACGGCTGATGGTGTTCTGCTCGATGGCCGTAACCGACTCAAGGCGTGCGAGATCGCGGGCATTGAGCCGCGTATCACGGTTTATGAGGGTGATGATGAGGGCGCGTTTGTTCGTTCGTCGAATGAGCGCCGCCACCAGTCCACTGGGTCGCGGGCTATGTCTACTGCACTGTCGCTTGCGGAGGACGGGAAGCGAAAGAACGGGCGATGGGCGTACGGTTCACTCGATTCGACGGATTCGTCGAATTCTCAAAGCTGGCAAGTGCGCCTTCGAGAGGCGGGCACTGTTCTTGATGAACTCCCAGAACTCGCGCAGTCAGTAATTGATGGTGAGGTCGCCCTCGATGACGCGTACCGGCAGGCCGACGCGAAACGCAAAGCCCGTGAAGCCGAGGAGCAGCGCCGTATCGAGGAAGCGCGTGACGAACAGAAACGTGAAGACTCAGCCGGCCGCTACTTCGATAATCACCAGGAAGCGAAAGTGTGGCTAGACGAAAAACCACAGGGCGCGTTCCCAACCATGCGCGAGGCTTACGCGGCGTATATGGAGCACAGCCGTGAAGCCCGCCGCGTGGAAGAAGCAAAGCGCAGGGCAGAAGCGGCACGCCAAAAGGAACTCGATGATGCGGACAAGCACTTCGCTGATGACATCGAATCGTTTCTCGTGTGTTTCCCCACCGCCTTGAAGATGCGTGACTGGCCGAGGCGAAACGAAGTACTAGCCCGCCTGTCCGATGAGCGCCGAACCACTTTCCTCACTGTTGAAGAGTCTGTCCTGAATGGAGTTCCAAATGAGTTTCGATGAGATGATTTCCCGCCGCCTGAACCAGGCGCGACCGGAGCGTTACCAGTCGTTTGATTGGGTCGATGAGGTCGCAGAGTCGATTGACATTGAAGACATTGACGTGACTATCGCGGTGCGTGAGTGGGTGCGGTCGAAGTGCCGTAAGGCTGAGGGGTCGGCTACGAAGTCCGGTAACCGCCTGTTCCGTGATTTCCATAAGACGGGACAGATGCCGTTGGAGTGGGAGTCGATTGCGAAGCTGCCGATTTCGTTGGAGAACCGTCGTGTTGTTGATGGTAAGGCGCGGTTGTTTAAGGAGCGGGTGAAGTTGGGGTCTGCGACTACGCGTGATTTTGATTTGTGGGCGATTGCTGAGAATGAGGCTGCGGATCGTGATCATGCGGCGCGGTTGGAGGCTGTTGCTGGTGCGCGTGCGATTTCGGCGCGGATGAAGCGGGCTGGGGTTATTACGTTTGCGGAGTGGGCGCGGACGGTGCCGATGGTCGGCGATGACGAGGGGGTCGCTTAGTCGCTGACGTGACTTAAAAAAGCCCATATCCGTTTAGGCGGTCTGTGTTTGTTCGATGCGACACGTGGGCGCTGGAAATAGAACATGTGTTCGGTTTCCGTGTGTTATTTGACGAATTTCATAGGTCGGTGCTGATACTGGCGCGGCGAGCATGGTGTGTAGATTGCGATGACCCGCGCAAGCCGGAGGGCAGGAACCCAGGTGATGTACCTGGAGGTAACGCGTGCCGACCATAAATAAACCTACTCAGAGGTCTTGAAAGTTGGTTTGCCCCCTTGCCTTTTGGCTCGACAACGGAAGCGGGGGTGCGGGTTCGATTCCCGCCAAGACCACCAGGGCGCGTCAACGTCACCGCCAGGCAGCCCCCTTTTTTCCTTGCTTTCGAGGGGGATGGGTTGAGGACCGTCAGCCCCGCCTGCGTGGAGCGAAGCTGAGGCAGCCTTCCCGCGTGGAGTCCTTTCAGCACGCGAGCCACAGCTGCGCGCCCTACCAAAAACGACACACAAAAGGAGACACAATTGACCTTCTCCGCGTTCGTCCTCGGAGTCAGCATTTTCGCGCTCGTATGCTCAATCTTCGCAGCAGCCTACACATCCCTGTGTAACTACCTCATCGAGTGGGACGCCGATTACATCAGCGCTTACCGCGAGTTATCGCGTTCAGGATCGATGAACGCTCTGACAGAGAAGGAGCAGTCCATTCTACGGCGGGGGCGGGCTCCAACCATTCGAGAGTTACTGTTTCGTCGTCTGTGGGGTTCCAAGAAATCTTGATGTCAATCACTGGCTTCTGATAGGCCCCGTGCGCTACGAGCAACACGGCCTCGCCAGGACGGATGTTCAGGGGCTCATCGTCGCGTAGCACTTTCTGGTGAACCGCGGCAGTCTCAATGTTCACATTGAGAGCTCCGACTGTTCCAGTGTTGCGGACAATGTATTCGCCGTCTTTTGGCTGCCGTACTGACCATGAGTATCGGCGTTCGTCGACTGTTCGTTGTGCTGCGTCAGCGCTGCGTTTGGCTTCCTTCTTGGAGCCGTGCGACGAGTACGCAGACCAGGCTGATACTGCCAGTGCGCACACCGCGACTACGAGAGCAAGCCAATCAACGAGCATTCTTTTCAACTTTCAAAACTCGCCCCTCGTCCCTGCTGCAACCAGGAAACGAGGGGCTTCTTTTACTACCTAGAGAGGGGTAGCAATGAAAACTTTATCAGGGGTCAAGTATCTAAGCCCTAAGGAAGTTTCGGAAATTACTCAATATAGTGAGGCGGAAATCCGCAGGTTCTGCCGCGAAGGTGAGTTGGAGTGCCGCCAGCGAGCACCGGGCTGCAACATCAACATCCCAGAGCACGCCATTGACCCGTGGCTCCAAGGGCGGACCTTCTACGGCGGTGATGCAGCATGAGCCGGAACGATGACCTTTTTGACCTGGTTGATGCGTGCGACCTACGAGTACCGGACAAGCGGGCGATTGATGAGCGGCCGGACCTACTTGAGCTGTATACGCGGCGTCCGCGTCGTATCGAAACGCGTCACATCAAGTGGGACTGGGCAGCAACCGCGTTCTGTGTAGCGTTCGGCACGATTATCTTCCTCGCGCTGGTGATGTGCCTATGAAAACCATGACCCGGCAGAAAACCTGCACCATACCCGGCTGCCACCGACTACCCGCAGCCAAAGGGAAATGCACCCACCACCTCGGGCTGATTACGACCGGACAAATAACGAGCCGTCACCTGCGAATGAAGGAGGAGACCATGGCGCCGCGACAATTTGAGTTTTTCGATGAGCCTCCTCGGAGCGTGAACCGCAGACAGGAGCTCACAGCAGAGCTACGTGAGTTTGCTGAAGCACTGCAGGCTAACGCTGGCCGGTGGGCGCAGCTGCCCCCGGATTTGATTAATCCACGTTGGGATTCACTGACTGGTGAGGAAAAGGCGTCAGAGGTGGCACGTCTTACCCGGGCAATTACTAAGGGCGCTGCGTGGCGGATGCCTGGCGGCCATTTCCGTGCTTCCCGAGTGAATGGGAGCGTGTGGGCCACGTGGGTTGAGTATGACGGGGTGAGACCATGACAATTCGCCGATTAACCGATGCCGAGCGCGTGCAGATCCGTAGTGACTACCGGCAGCTCCGCCGCCAAAGACTGTCTTCCCACGGCACTGTGCGCCGCATTGCCGAAGCCCGCCGGGTACTACCCGAGGTCGTCACACGCATCTGTGGTGACCTCATCGACGCCGACCAGCCACAGGGCGGTGACCGGTGAGCAAAGAAGCCTACGTGGAGCACCTGGCGCACCGCGCGCTCTACGACGAGTACGCCCGCCCCGGTGTCGGCTGCCACCCAGTACTCAAACGTTTGCTGTATGAGCGCGGCTGGGCAGACCCAGCAACCGGGCGACTGACCGACGCAGGACGCCGCCACATGACCCATCTCATCAACCAGCACATCATCAGTGGTGCACCAATCCCAGGAGACCCGTATGAATCCTGCTGAATTCCCCGATGTCCGACCGCCGGCTGGAAGGCGCTATCCCGAAGACGACGTGTCTGACATCGCTATGTCTATCGGCTGCTCGACCACAGTGGTCGCGTTCATTCTGATTGTCATTTTTATCTCCAATTTGTAAAGGAGCTGTCGTGCAGAGTTACAGGAATCGTAGTGGCGATGTCGTTATCGATGAGCATTTTCTCGATGAGGACGTGTTTGTCACTGCTACCAGTCAGAAGGTCACCTGCCCAGTGTCGCTGTACATGAAGCAAACAGAGTGCCACGACATGACACCAGTAGAAGCTCGCTGGCTTGGAACCGCCCTGATTAAATCCGCGAACCTATCTGAAAGGGGAGAGGAGTGACACAGCTTCAAATCCCTGGCCGGCTGCACGTGGTGAAAGACTCGGCGCCACCTGGCACACCTGAGTGGGCTCGCCTGGTCACTGCGTCGAAGGTCGCCGGCATTGTCGGCGAGTCCGCCTACGCGACGCCATATAGCGTGTGGAACACGATGCGGGGCATCAGGGTTGAGCCTTCCGGTATGGAGGACCGGTTCTTGACTGGCCATGCGATGGAGCATGCCCTGGCCTACTGGTGGGCGCAGAAGAACCCAGACTGGCGACTATCAAGGGGAGAGGTGCAGGTCACCAACCCGCACCTACCGTTCCCTAACGCTGCCACGCTTGACCGCATCGCTACCAGGAAAGGCCACGTCCGTAGCCCGAAGCATTCTCGTTGCGTGCAGTTCAAAACTGTTAGTGACTGGGAGGAGTATCAGAATCTTACGCCGGAGACGATTCCAGCGGATTGGCTGATTCAGGAGACGTGGGAAATGCTCACCAGCGGTCTGACGCAGATGTCTGCGCTGATTGTGGTGTGCGGGCCGTTCTACGAGTGGAAGCAGCTGGAAGTGCCGTGGCTACCCGAGTTCGCCGTCGAGCTTGTCGAGTCGACGGAGCACCATCTGGAGCTTGAGGAACCACCAGCCCCGACGGCGCCGAATGATTACAAGATCGCGAAGCTTCGTCACCCGGATATCGACGATGACGCCGACCCGGTAACCATCGATGCGGATACTGCTGCCGAGTGGGATGCGCAGAAGACAACGGCGAAAGCAGCTGGTGCCACGCAACGAGCAGCCAACAAAGCCGCTGAGGTGGCCGGGGCGAAGCTACTGGAAGCGATGGGTACAGCCGCGACCGCCATCAATCCGGACGGGTACGTCATCGCTAAACGAGTCGCCACGAAGAAGGGCGTGCAGCTACGTCACGTGCCGCTGCCGGAGGAGAAATAAATGACACAGAAACCAACCACCACAACTACCCGCGCTGAAAACAGTGCGGGTTTTCCTATCCCAGAAGGAGAAACCATGAACCTACCAGCGACAACAGGTAACCCGGGTGCCCAGATGCCGGCGCAGACGCTCATGCAGAAGGGCGTCGAGAAACTCCGCCAGCACGCTGAGCTCAAGCAAATGGCTTACGACTACGCCGAGTTCATCACCAAGACCGGAGCGTGCCCAGCGATCTATAAGAACAAGCCGATGGATGCCGCGGCAGCGATTATCCGCGGCACAGCCCTTGGTTTCGACCCAGACGGGGCGCTGGAGGCCTTCTTCGTTATCCAAGGCAAGACTGGCATGTACGCGAGGGCGATGATTGCTGTCGCCGAGAACGTTGGCTGCCGAGTGTGGGAAGAAGAGGCCACCGGCGACTCGGTCACATGGTGCGGTATCCGCCCAGGAGATGACAAGGTCGAGCGTGTCACGTGGACGATGGAACTTGCTGAACGCGCAGGGTACACGCGGAATGCGAAGTACAAGACGAATCCGCGTGAGATGCTGCGCGCGAAGTGCCAAGCTGAGCTTGCCCGTATCGTCGCCCCAGGCGCATTGATGGGGTTGGTGTCGGAAGCGGAACCGGATGCACATAAGCCGGTGCGTGCTGAGGCAACACGCGTTGACACCCAGCAAGGTGGCGCGTTGGGGGCGTTGGAGGCGGCACGACAGCGAGTCCACGCACGCCGCCAACCAGAACCGGAACCGGCGCAGGACACGGACGTGGTCACTGATGATGACCCGGAGTTGTTGACTGCGGTTGTCGACGAGTACCTGAGCGAGATTCCGAAGGCCCAGTCGCAGGATGAGATCACCAAGATCATGAATGACGCCAAGGAAGACGGCCTGCCGCAGGAGCAGTTCGACACGGTTCGCCAGGCAGCTAAGGCGCGTTGGGAGGAACTCAATAATGCGTAACCCGAACTTTGTAGTTATTGGCGGCAACCTGGGTGGTGACGCGAGGTACGCGGTCACGCAGTCCGGCAAAGAGGTTGTGTCGTTCTCGGTTGGGCATACCAGGTCGCAGTTTAATGAGCGGTCCAATTCCTGGGAAGAGGCCAACACAACCTGGTGGAACGTCACCTACTGGGGTAGTGACAGGGAAGATCTACAGCGCCTGTCTGAGCAGTTGACACGGGGCCGTCGTGTGATTGTGACCGGGCGTGCTGAGCAGCGCCCGTATACGACGAAGGACGGCCGCGATGGTGTGTCTCTGGACCTGCTGGCATCCACGGTGAGTTTGGTACCGAAGATTGGGCGTGACACTGCGGCGTCGAATACTGCTGCGGGGTTTGATTCCTCTGCTCAGCCGCCGTGGTAGGAGTGACGCCACCGTATGAGTATTCCCGCCGTCAGGTGGGTGACTAAGGATGTTAGAGGTATTACCACTACGGAGCGGGCAGTGCTCTACATGCTCGCGGATATGGCCAGTGAGCGGGATGGTCTGCAGCAGGCGTGGCCGTCTGCGGCGACTATCTCAGAGTCGGTTGGTATTAGCCACCGGACGGCGTACCGGGCTCTAAATTCGTTGGAGGAAAAAGGGTTTCTTGCCCGTGGGGATCAGAGTCTGGCCGGCAAGATTCGAAGCGACCGTAGGCCGATTGTGTGGTGTCTGAAAACACCATGACGGGGTGACACCGATGTCATGCCGTAGCGTTTTCACGACCTGACACTGGTGACCGAACGACCTGACACCGGTGACCGAACGACCTGACACCGGTGTCATACAAAGCAGTAATAGAAGCTAATAGTTAACCCCGCTCGCTCCGCTCCGCTCACTTCGTTCGCTGCGCTTCGCTCCCTGTAAGACTTCCCGAAGCGGTAATTATCCCGCGGCATGACACTGGTGACATACCGCCACACACCCACCCCGACACACAGCAGCGCCACCATTGACGCTTCCCCGCAACCCGTATCGACCGCGCTCTCGCAGCGCGGTTTTTTCATGCAAGGAGAAACCAATGAGACGAAACCGAGCCTCCGCCAAAAAAGCCGGAGCAACCTTCGAACGCCAAGTAGCTGACTATCTAGCCGCAACCGTTGATGACCGCATCGACCGGCGCGTCAAAACCGGAGCCAACGACTGCGGAGACATCGCCGGAGTCCGCACCCCCTGGAACGACCGCGTAGTCATCGAATGCAAAAACACCACCCGCATGAACCTCGGGTCATGGATCAACGAAGCGGAAACCGAGCGTGCCAATGATGGCGCGTACATCGGCGTGGTTGTCCACAAACGCCACGGCAAGGGCGACCCGGCGCAGCAGTTGGTGTCGATGACATTGGAGACGTTCGCGAAGCTATTGGACGGCAAAACCGACGGGGGAGCGCTGTGAGCCGATTTAAGCCGTCGAACCTTGGCATGTGGGTGTGGTGGCGCTTGGCCTGTCCTGGTCGCCCTACGAGCACGCTAGGGGGCAAAAATGAGCAACCGACACGTGTGGAGCAACATTGACCCCGACGGGCGGCGTGTTTGGAACGTCACCACCTACACCAAAGACAAGTACACCGCCCAGACGCTCCCAGAATGGCCCCGCTTCCAAGGCTGGAAAGACGCGGTCAAATGGGCGCTGCATCTGTACTCCATCGGCGAGAAGCCTGTCGATGACCGGCGGGAATGGAACCGTGACGCGGATTGGCCGTGTCTGACCTGCAACCGGTGGTCACAGGATTGCTGCGGCCCCTGGGAAACCCCTGAGGAACATGCAAACGACTAGGAGAACCAAATGACCAGAATCACCGCATTGGAAGATCGCATCATCGCCGCATCCCAGCAAGCATCCAGCATGGAAGCATGGCTCAAACGCGAAATCCACACCTGCTACGCAACCCGCCGAGAAGAAACCGGCATCGCCCTCGAAATGGCACTCACGCACCTACACCGAATCCAAAGAGCCCTGGAGCAAGAACAGTGACCCTCGACATCATCATTCAGCTACTGACTGACCCTGGTTTCGCCATCGGCTACCTCGGCGAAGCCACAAACCACATCGTGAACGGAGCACCACTATGAGGGTTGACCAGTTCTCAGACGACGAAGAAACCACGTTCGACGCGGGCGACCTCGGAACCGCATGGCTCCCATACACCGAACCACGCGCACAAGACCTGGAGCAGCTGGCCATCGCCCTCATCCAACACGCCGCGACAATGCCGCAAGGCGACCACACTGCTGCTCTTGAGGAAATCGCCGATGAGTACCGCAACCACTGCCTAGCCAACGGCGACGACAACACCGTCGCATGGATAGACAGCAAGAGGGGAGAACTCGATGCCGACTAAGCCCCGTGTGTGGAAAGCCGGACACGACTGCTGGGCAGTCACCACCACCTACTACTGCGAAGAACTCGGCGAGATGGTCTACACCACCCGGCTGTTCACAACCTGGCAACAAGCAATCAACTACGCCGTGTAACAGGACGAACGATGACCGACGTGCTCGCGCTATGAGTACTACGGGTCATGGGGCCGGAGCATGGCTCTACCGAGCCAACGACGTGATTACAAGCGGGTAAAGTATCCTCCGATTGAATCACGAAGAAGGGGGATCTAGATGTGCGGGTTCCTAGTAGAGAAGCCAAAATGGTCGAAAAATAGCGTTCGGACAATGAGCACTAGGATTCGCCATGGAGACCCATATGACGAAGATTTGTTCTGGCAAGTTATCGAGCGGGCAGAGACCATTAATGAGCACGTCACGCCTATCGTCAATGACGTCGTAGCCACCGCTGGATTGACAGAGCTAGAGCCCGGGGATGATTTGCTAGACCCGGAGTTCAACACAGGAGTGTTTGTCCTGTCGTCGAGAGCGAAAACCAAAACAACAACCATCGAGAAGCTGAAGCGACAGAAAACTCCTATTGATCGAGTAGATGACATGTCAGGGATTCGAATCGATGCGGCGATCACGCTCACCAAACAATCGACACTTGCACTGGAGCTGGCAGATGCGCTGAAAAATGCAGGTGCGACAAGATGCAGAATAAAGGATCACCGCGGCCAGCCGCAGTCAGGGTATCGGGCAGTGCACGTGGTCGCAGAGTTCCCGGCCGGGCGCGTAGAAGTACAGATCCGTACGGCGATGCAATCATTATGGGCGAACACGTACGAAGTACTTGCGGATAAATTAGGCAGATGCATCCGATACGGAGACTGGGAGTCTCTAGAGTCGCCTTTGCACCGAAAGTGGGTAGAGCTCCTACATGAGCTATCAGATGTCATCTACGAATTCGAAGAGTCTGTTGACCACTTTAAACACTTCGGTCGTGAGTCTATCGCGCAGGAGGAAGCGGAAGAGAGAGAGCAGCATCATTCAGAAATAGTGAGGAAAATTAAGGACCTACTGGGTAGGATGAGACCAGACGTCCCCACCTACTAGAAGCGAGCAGTTTAATGACCGGTTTCTTGATTACGTACCGTAAGTCTTCGGGTCACGTAAAGGTTGAGTCGTTTCCATCTATGGCGGAGGCGACGCGCAAGCGTCTGCTACTAGACCGAACGAACGATAACCCAGACGTGGAGATTGTAACTGTAGCGAGCCGAAGCGAAGAGCATCTGAAGCAGTCTCATCGACGATACTTTGCCGCAGCGTGACTGTAGTTGCGCGACCGTATTGACATCTGAACCACCACTCTCGCTGTAACCCATACAGCAGAAATGTAAGAAGCCCGCAGCCTGGTTAACTCCAGGTGCGGGCTTCAGCCATACCTAAAACAACCAGCACAACAACACACCAACCCCCACGTCACCCGCACCCCGGGATGAAGACATGGGGGTTATTTTTTATGCCCACCAAACACACCCCCGCCCCTTGTCGAAGGACCCCATGCCACCACTAACACCCGCACAAATAGAACAGCTAGGCCGTGCCCTCACCGCCATCGAAACAATGGCCCCCACCCTCACCGACATGATGACCCCCTCACCACCAGCCTCCGGGGCCAACGCAGGGCGCCCTCCAAAGACCCGGCAATCCCGCCCACCGCTACCCATCCACCTGTTAGACATCGAGTACGCAGCAGAACTGTGTCTATGGGACTGGGCGCAGGCGCTGGCCTACGAAGTCCAGTGCCAGCCACCAGCCAGCCGGCGCCTTGAGTACGTGGCTCGCTGGCTCCACGATCGCGTACACGACATTGCTGAACGCGCATGGGCAGACACAATGCTCATCGAGGTGGAGCATCATCGCCGGGTGATAGGCGACAGAGTCAGCCCACCCGAGCCAGCACATCGGCGCGAGGTTCCGCAGCAAGGCTCAGCACGACAAGTCGCCGACGCACTCGCAGTACTCGGCGTGCGCGTCAGTCACACGTCGTTGAGGAAGTGGGCGAAGCAAGGTGAGCTTTCAACGACGCTGAGCGCTGAAGGTGTGGAACTCTTCACCATCACAGACTGCATGCGCGCAGCCGCAGCACATCAATGTGGCGACGACACACGGTCGACAGGGTAGAACTTCGTGACCTGCGGTTTACAGTCCGTGTGCTAAGCTACGCTTGACTGAAGCGCATGCTCTTAAACCATCTCATTTGAGATTGTGGTTTGAGAGCTTTTGCTTTACGTCAACACATTCACGATTGCCTAACACGAGTTCCGCTAACGGCAACAAACGGTCGCGGTAGAAAACCACAGAGTTTCACCTGGACGACACCACCGCTTCAGTAACCCCTAGAGGTCAGCCGGTAGCCCCCAGCCGCCACTCGCCCCAGGAGGTACCAGACATGCCAGGCTGGAAGTCGAACTCCCAGGGCCCCAGATCCCGGGGCGTACCAAAAGCCGTAGCAGACCAAGTCATGGCGCGCGATCACTACGAATGCCAAGCACAACTACACGGCTGCACTGTCATCGCCAACGAAGTGGACCATGTGGTGCCGGTCTTCGAAGGCGGCAATGATGAGTTAGAAAACCTCCGGGCTATCTGCTCGTCGTGCCACAGGAAAAAGACCGCCGGGGAAGCCACCCGCGCCAGGCAGCGACGCCGCCAGCCCATATGGGCCAAGCCCCACCCAGGCCTGCTGTGAGGGGGTGGGGGAGGACCCTCGTTTCGAGGGTCTGGCCAGGGCGGAGGGCATTGCTTCTGAGTTTGTGTACGGGTTCCAGTGTTTCGGGTGAGGGGGCGTAATTGGCGGCTGTGGTCGCTTCTGGCTGGTTTTTGCTGTGGTGGTGCTGAAAGTTGGCATAGGAGAGTTTTTAGCGCCGCTAGTGGCGTGACCATACTGTTACTTTCTATATGTGCTGGTAGGTCGCATAAGTCGTAACGCAGATGGTAAGATGAAAGTATGAAAACCACCTGTGACCAGTGCGGATGCGACTTCGATGCCACCAACCGGCGCGGCATCACCCCACGCTTCTGCTCTACCGCTTGCCGCCAAAAGGCCTACCGTGCCCGCCAGCGCAACCGCTACCCACAGGAGATGACCAATGCCTGTCGTTGGGCTGCAGCCGACGGGAAACGCCCCATGCAGGCCAACAGTAAGCCAGCGTCATCAACCAAGCCAGAAACATGGACGCAGTTCCGTGACGTCAAAAAGAAGCCACACGGTTTCATGCTCGGCGGCGGGTTCGCATGCATCGACCTCGACGACTGTTTCATCAACGGGCAACTCCACCAATGGGCACGCCGAATCGTTGACGCCGCGCCGGGCGCATTCATTGAGCGCTCAGTCTCCGGCAAAGGACTCCACATCTTCGGGTTCCTACCGGAAGACAGGGGGCGCAACTACGGACGTGTCGAGGTCTATTCGAATGCCCGGTTCATTCGGACAACATCAGACGTTTGGGCTAAGGGCAATCTTGTAAATCTTTCCAATGCAGCTTTGACCGTCCAGGCGATGAGTGCCGCGGGGGAGCTGCCGAAGAAATCATAAGGAGGTGCGCCGATGCCAGGGCCAGTACCAAAGCGGTCGGATCAGCGTCGCCGCCGGAATAAACCTGATGGGCTTCCGACAGTGAAGGCAGCGGGGGCGGGCTCGGTGAAGCCGTTAGCGGAAGACCGTAATTGGCATGTCAGCGCGAAGCGTTGGTATCGCAGCTTAAAGACCTCTGGGCAGTCGGTGTTTTTCGAACCGTCAGACTGGGCGGCCGCGCACATCTGCGCGACGATTCTGTCTGATGAGATGAAGCGTCCGGAACCGGTCAGGGCGAACATCATCGCGCAGGTTAACTCGATGATGGACTCGCTGCTGACCACAGAAGGGGCGCGTCGACGGTTGCGGATTGAGCTGCAGCGCGCCGATACGGATAAGCAGCTTGACGACAATACGCAGGCAGCCATTTTGATGATGGATAGGTACAAGAAGAACTTGGCCGGTTAGGTGGAAAGGCGGTGACGGTTCGGTGGTCGCCGCCGCAGATAGGCTTATCACGTTGCCGGAGGGTATTCCGGAACGCACTCTGGGTTGGAATGCGCTCGCTTGGGCAGCGAAGTATCTACGCCACCCGAATGGTATTCGTGCTGGTAAGCGCTGGGAGTTCACTCGCGAGCAGGCGCGCTTTATCCTGTGGTTTTACGCGGTCGATGATGAAGGCCGGTTTGTGTACTATCACGCGGCTCGTCGGCTGGCTAAGGGCTCAGGTAAGTCGCCATTCGCAGCCGTGATGGCGCTTATTGAGCTGCTTGCTCCTGTCCGGCTGGACCATTTCGACGACAATGTCCTTGGTGGTTGTGTCGGCAAACCGCAGCCCATGCCGCTTGTGCAGATTGCGGCGGTCTCCCAGGACCAGACCGAGAACACTATGCGTATGGTTCGAGCGATGGTCGCTAAGCGCGCCGCACCTCAGCTCAACCGTGACTACCAAATCGATGCGGGTAAAACACAAATCAATGTGGAGCCAGCAGGGAAGCTGGAAGTTATCACGTCGTCGGCGGCGTCGGCTGAAGGTGCGGAAGCAACGTTCATCATCGGCGACGAGCTCGAGCACTGGACGAACTCTAACGGCGGCAATGAACTGCACCGCACGCTGCTGGATAACCTCGCGAAGTCCGGTTCCCGAATGCTGGAGACACTCAACGCCTGGAAGCCAGGCACCGGCTCGGCCGGGGAGGAAACATTTGAAGCCTGGACACTGCAGGAAGACGGTCGCACTAAGTCTGACCGCAAAATCCTCTACGACGCTCGCCAAGCCCCACCAGACACTGACCTCGCTGATGAAGCCAGCCTGCGCGCCGGGCTGGCTTTTGTGTATGAGGATTGCCCGTGGGCTGATCTGGACGCGATTGTGGCGCGTATTTGGCACCCGAAGGCGCGGCCTGATGATTCGAAGCGGAAGTATTTGAACTGGCCAACTGCGTCGCTGGATTCGTGGTGTGATCCGCAGGACTGGGCGCAGATGTCCAGGCCTGACCGTGAACTCGTTGACGGTGAGCAGGTTGTTCTGTTTTTCGACGGTTCCTTGTCTAATGACCACACCGCGTTGGTTGGTTGCTGCATGGACGATGGGCATGTGTTCACCGCTGGCGTGTGGGCACCGCCGCCGGACGACGTCGTCGACGTCGAGGCGGTGGAGGCGGGTGTGCAGCGGGCGTTTGACCGCTTCGAGGTGCTGGCATTCTTCGCCGATGTCCGTGAGTGGGAGAGCTTCGTCAAGGTGGATTGGCCGGAGCGCTACGGCGACCAGCTGCGCCTGTGGGCAACACCTGGGGCGCGGAACCCGGAGCCGATTGCCTGGGACATGCGCAGCAAGGACTTTCCGTTCACGCAGGCGTGTGAGCTTGCCGCAGCCGAAATTGTGCAACATGCGTTCACCCACGACGGCAACCCGCTTCTGAGTGAGCATGTGCGCAACGCTCAGCGGCATCTCGGCCGTTATGGCGAGACGGTGCGAAAAGAGTCACGCGCATCACAGAAGAAGATTGACGCGGCAGTCTGCATGATTGGCGCTCGCATGGTCTACCGCATGGTCAAATCCGACCCATCACTTAAGGCAGAGCCGGTCGATGACACGGCATTTTTCTACTAGAAGGGCACGTTATGAATGAGTCTCAGGCACGTGACGCAATCCGTGCTCTTTTGCAGGACCACTCGGTGCAACGACATCATTTCGATGAAATTAACCGTGCGGTACAGCCGTGGTCAGACACAGAGGCGGCGCGGCGTATGGATGTGGCGCAGGGGAAGAACCATCACCGGCACTTGCAGATTGCGAAGATGTCTCAGACCCCGTTTCTTGGGCTTGTACTGGACACCTATGGTCAGTCGCTCAAGGTAGAGAACTATTTCTCGGAAGGGTCGGTGCAGGCCAGGTCGTGGCATCACTGGCAGACCAACCGAATGGATGCGCGCCAAACCGGGCTGCATCGTGCAGCGCTGCAGTATGGCACTGCGTATGCGTCGGTGCTGCCGTCAACGCTCAATGGGGCGCGTATTGGTGTGCATTCACCTCGCCGGCTGGTTGCTCGCTACGGGGAGGACATGACGTGGCCGGATACCGGGGCGGCAACGCAGACGGAATTCCCGATAATTGCGATGGTCATCGACAACGGTCACTTGTGTCTCTATGACGAAGAGCGTGTGTATTTCTTCGGAGTTGAGAATGCACCGGATGAGCCGTTGGCGTGGCGGCAGCGCTATTACCTGTCCCCGGAGAATCTTCCGTTCATCGAGTATCGGGAGCACAACGTTGGTGTGACGCCCATTGTCCGGTATCAGGACCGCATGATGGCTGCCGGCGAAGAAACCAACGGCATTATCGAGCACCTGCTCGCGTTGTCGGCCAGGATTGACCGCACTAACTATGAGCAGGGTGTCGCGCAGTACTGGGCGGCGTTCAAGCAGCGTTATGTCACCGGGTGGGCGCCGAAGTCGGAGTATGAGGCAATGCGGCAGGCCATCAGTGACACGTGGACGTTTGCGAACAAGGACGTGAAGGTCGGCCAGTTCGATGAGACGGACCTGACGCAGTACATCAAGGCGCGTGAATCGAGTGTGCGCGACTTCGCTGCAGTCGCCCAGGTTCCCGCACAGTCACTTGGTGCGAATGCGATTTCCAATATTTCTGCTGACGGTTTGGCGGCGTTGGAGACCTCCAAGGATCGTAAGGCTTCTGAGATTCAAACCTCACTGGGGGAGTCGCATGAGCAGATGCTGCGCCTGTGTGCGCACATCGCTGGCGATGAAGAAGAAGCCGGGGACTTCGCCTCTGAAGTCAAGTGGGCGGAAACGTCGGCTCGTTCGTTCGCCCAGACGGTTGATGGTCTCGGCAAACTCGCCACCATGCTTGGTGTACCACCAGACGAGTTGTGGTCGGATATCCCGGGCTGGACGCACGAGCGCGTCAAGCGCGCCAGGGAAGCACAAGCAGGCCGCGGAAGCGGATTGTTCGACGTTGACCAGCCGGACGGTGGTCAGGAACCGCAAACCGAACCATAACGGCATCACAACAATCGACATGCGGGGAGGCGAAGGTACATGCCAAAGCAGGACGCGAAACTCCGTGATATCCAACGCCGACTAGAGCGCGACGTTGCAGCGAAGATTGATGAGTTCGGTGTGCCCATGGATACCGACGCGGTCTATGACATCACCGTCGAGCTGCACCCCATCGTCGTGAAATACCGACAGGAGGCCTACCGCGCCTACGTCGAGCAAATGGGACTCGATATGGCACAGCTCGGTTTAGAAGTAGCCCCAGCACGAATCCAAGGCTACGGCCCCCACGCCACCTACGACGCACTGGCTAGAGCCGCCGGCTTTGGAGAGAAACCATCAAACATCATCCTCGAGCTCGTTGACGATGAGACCAAGGAACTCATCAAGAAATCCGTACCGGCCTTTGCATTCCCTAATCACCCGCGAGTCATCGAGCAGATGAGCGCACGCCTGACCCGCACCCTCATGCGCCATACCCTCAACGCCGGCCGAAAAGCAGTCGCAGACACCGCACACCTCGGAAGAGTCCGCAACGCAACAACCAAACGCCCAATCGGACGCCGAATCGGCTACGCCCGAGTACTCACAGGACAAGAATCCTGCGCCTTCTGCGCAATGCTCGCCTCACGCGGCCCCGTCTACTCCGAAGACACCGCCACGCGCCGGGCTGATGGACGCCGGTATCACGATGGGTGCGACTGTCGTGCGGTTCTTGTTATTGAGGGTCAGCCGTGGGAGGGAGAGGAGGAATACCGCCGCCTGGAAGCAGCGTGGCGAGAAGCTACATGGGAAGATGGGAGACCTGCGAATAATCAGTGGAAGAGGTGGCAGAGCCACGTCAGCGAGAATGGCGGCGGTAGCTACATCAAGAGCATTTTCACTGTGGACGCTGAGCGGGGTGCAGCACCACCGAAACTTCCAGGCGTGTCCCGGAAAGGTTCTAAGCGAACGGTCAAAACAGCACTCACAGGGGCTAACCCTACTGGTGATGCTGACAACTGCATCCGCAGCGCAAATGCCTGGCTGATGCGCATGCAAGGGTACGACGTATCGGCAATTCCCGGCCAACCATCAGTCGATGCTGAGGCCTCCTCAAAGACGTGGCGTGATGACCGCGGAAAAACACCGCAATGGACTGGCTCAGATCGTGAAACAGGTGGACTAGATTGGGAGAAGGCTCGAGACGAACTTGAGAAAATGCCGGAGGGAAGTTTCGGTCTAATCAGATATAGGGGCAGAATGACTGCTCACGTAACAGGTTGGGAAAAGACCGAAAACGGCCTGATTATTGTCGATCCGCAGCAAGCTGTTGAGGGATTCGAGTATGACATCGAGAAAGGCGCTGCGGGAAGTTTCCGTTGGGTCAACATGCAGGGGTTTCGCCCCACGCCTGACACAGTTAGGATTGTAAGGGAGGAGTAAGAATGATTGAAGGCATTGCCGATTTGCGGGAAACAGTGGCTGCAGCGACTGGAAAGCGAGTAACCCAGTTCGCAAATTCTGCATACCGGTTCAACAATCATTGGATGATAGGGCCAGCAGAGAACGAGCCTGAGGGGAGCCCTGCGTATCTCGTAACTCCGGAAGGATTGTGCTCAAAGAAGACTCACCAAGATTCCTCCGAGATTGATGCTTTCATCTCCCATGCAGTCGAAATAACCGAATAGTCATTCTTTAATGAATAAAGCCATGTAGGAGCCACATTCGCGGGGTGCGAGTCCCCGCCATGGCACTACCCCGCACCACAAGAAGTGGTGGCGGGGTTTTCTTATGCCCGAAAACAGATTTACCCAGGAGGTAACTCATGTCGGAGGAAAACACCGCCACCGAAACCAGCGCCGAGCAGGTGGCGCACAACGGAGCCCAGGAGGAACCGGACAATACTGATGCGCAGCCCGTGCCAGAGCACTTCCGCAAGGAACTCGAGGAAGCACGACGCGAAGCAGCACGCTACCGCACCGAACGCAACGAACTGCGAGCAGACGCGGAGAGCTGGCGCACACAGCAGGAAGCAGAAAAGACGGAACTGCAAAAGGCCACCGAGCGCCTAGCCAGCCAAGAAGACGCGGTCAAGGCCCTGGAGGCAGAAAACACGCGCCTTCGACTGGCAGCCCGCTACGGCATCGCTGAGGAAAACCACGACCTTCTAGGCTCAGGCAGCCCAGAAGAAATCGAAGACCGCGCCAAGCGGCTCGCAGCGATGCAGAAGGAACAGACCCGACCACCGTCAAACACCCCGGTGGAGCAACTCGGTGCCGCAGTTCGGTCGGAGCCGGAAACTCCACCAAACGCATTCCCTGCAGGATGGCCAGTCTAAACCCGACTGGCCATTTTTCATTTCAACCTGATTGGAGGACGCAATGGCTTCCACGCCGATGCATTTCACCCCAGCAACCAACATCACCGGCAAGGCCCAGGGCGACATCGCCCAGGGCACCTTCGTCGTCATCGCCGCCGACATGGAAGGGCGTAACCCTGTCGTCAAGGCAGCTACCGCCGACGCTGATGCGTTCGGTGTCGCAGCCCACGACGCCAAGGACGGTGAGCACTTCACCATCTACCGCCTCGGTATTTACGAGCTGGTCGCCTCCGGTGCTATCGCCGCAGGAGACAAGATTTCCACAGCCGCTGGCGGCAAGGCGAAGAAGGCAACCGACGGCCCCGTCGCCGGTGTCGCTGTAACCAAGGCCGCTAACGGCACCGTAACGGTCGCCCTGAACTAAGGAGGAAACACAATGGCACGTGACCCAATGTTCCCGCTTTCCGGCCCCAACGTTGAAAACGGGGCTATCACCATCGACATGATGCTCAACGAGCCGACCCGCATCGACAACTATGCGGCGCAGCTGGTTGAGCGAGACCTCCTGTCGAAGGTTATTTTCGGCAACGTCACCACCACCGGCGGCGCATTGCTGTTTGACCAGCTGGTCAAGAACACGCCGACCGCAACCGACAAGCCAGGCGTTGTCGCTCCGGGCTCTGAGTTCCCGGTGCTGCACACCCCTGATGGTGAGCCGGTTGTCGCTCGTGTCCAGAAGACCGGTGGCAAGTTCGGTGTCACCGATGAGGCACGTATCCGCAATGATGCGATGCTGCTGCAGCGCAAGATTTCCCAGGTCTCCAACACCATGGTGAAGGATCTGGACGAGCGCGGCATTTCGGCTCTGACAGAGGCAATCGACAAGATTGACGGCACCCTGAGCGTCGCATCTGGTGGCTGGGATAAGGCCGCCGAGGTCGCAGCAACCGCGAAGACCGCGAAGACCGGCGAGGGCGAAGTCATCAGCAACCTGCTGGACGCGCAGCTTGCTATCGAGCAGACTGACCTCGGCTACAGTGCTGACACTCTGGTGCTCAACCCGGTTGACGCTAAGAACCTGAAGCTGCTGCTTGGTGTCGCCAACTACCAGGAGATGCTGGGCACCTTCGGCCTGACTCTGCACTCCACCAACGCCATGAAGAAGGGCGAGGGTCTGGTGCTGCAGGCTGGCATGGTCGGCGTAATGGGCGTCGAGTCCCCAATCTCGACCGAGACGTGGCGTGACGCCTCGACTCAGACGACCTGGTCCCAGACCTGGGCGACCGTCGCGTTCGGTGTCACCGACCCGCTGGCCATGGTGAAGCTCAACGGCCTGTCTGCGGGGTAGCGTATGTTTGCCACCTCTAGGGACGTTCGCCTGCGGTGGCAGACCGCCCCCGCCTCGGTCACAGATGACGCCATCGAGGCTGTTCTAGACGACGCGGAAGCATGGCTGCGGGCAAGCTACCCGCAAATCCCGGCTACCCCGGACGAGAAACTGCGGAAGGTTCTCGCGCTGGTGTCGGTGTCTATGGCGAAGCGAGCGCTGGCCGCTACCGACCGAGGCGGTATCACACAGCAGCAAGCCACTGCGGGGTCGTTCTCGCAGTCCACCTCGTGGCGGAATCCGGACGGAGACTTGTTCCTTTCCGGCCAGGAACGGCAGATGCTGGAATCCGCGTTGCAGGATTTCAGCGCTGACCGGGCAGTGAGTATGGAGGCAACCGGATGGTAGCGGACGTATTTCCCTGCACGATTCCTGTGACGGTGCACCGCCACGAAGACGGGGCAACAGACCCGTATGGCAACCCTCTTCATCGCTACACCAAGGACAAGGTCATGGTGTTTGCGGTGCAAAAAGGCGGCACACCGGCAGTCACCGCGTCACACCCTGAGGCCGCGGAGTTTGATGCGGTGGTCTACGCCCCTGTGGAAGCTGGCATCACCGACCGTGACCGCATCGAGGTCGATGGAATGGTCTACGAGCTGACCGCCCCGCCGGGGAATTGGGAATCCAACCCGTGGTTTTCGCCGGGCCTGGTCGAGTGCCGCTGTAAGCGAATGGAGGGCTAGATGAAAATCAAGTACAACATCAAGGCATTTGAGGAGATTCGTCGCCTGCCCGCAGTGGCGGCAGATGTGGACTCACGTGCCGCGCGTATCGCTGACGCCTGCGGCGACGGGTACGAATCCAGCCCCTATGAGGGCAAGTCTCGTCACCGCGCATCGGTCATCACGACTAACTACAAGGCTGCTCGCGATAACGCGAAGAACAACACGCTATTGAGGAACATCAATGCGGGAAGATGACCCACAAGCCCAAAAAGCGTTTATCGACCTGCTGCACCGAATCTGCGGCGGTATTCGAGTGAGCACTCGGTACCCGCGGCAGCCGAAGTTCCCGCATGTCGTGGTCACGCGGGTTGGAGGGGCGACACCGAATCGCATCACCGATGCGGCAACGATGTCGGTCCAGGTCTATGCAGAAACGGAATACGAAGCCGAGCAGGTCGCCGGGCTGATTCGCCAGGCGCTCCGCAGTGAGTCATGGAAGGGTATGCGCCTTTCCGGCCACAGGCTGCGCGGGTGGCGGGAATACGCTGCGCCACAGCGGTTCCTCGACCCCGACCGGGAAAACCTGGTGAGGTTTCAGTATTCCGGCCAGCTCCTCATATCGCTGCTGACTAACCAGTAAACAACTTAAGCCCTGCGCGTCGCGTGGGGCTTTTCTCATGCCCCAAGGAGGCAAAAATGGCAAACGTCAACAACATCACGTCAACCAACCCCGGCAAGAACGGTGTGCTGTTCCGCGCACCGCTGAACACTGCTCTGCCGGAAGACACCATGTCCGAGCTTGACCCGGCATTCGCTGATCTCGGCATCGTCGGCGAGGACGGCCTGACTCAGGCCATTACTCGTGATACCGAGGACAAGAAGTCTTACGGCGGCGATATTGTCTACACCCTGCAGACCGACTACGGTCAGGAGCTCACCGCTACGCTCTATGAGTCCGCCAACATTGACGTACTCAAGACCGTCTTCGGTGACGACAATGTCCAGGAGACAAGCGAGGGCTTCAAGGTTCTGCACAACAAGAAGAAGCTGCCGCGCTCCGTCTTTGTTGCTGAGCACCTGACCGACCAGGGCACCAAGCGCCAGGTCATCCCGATTGGCCAGGTTGTCAACCTGGGTGACATTCAGAACACTCACCAGGACATCGTGATGTACGAGGTCACCACCAAGTGCTTCCCAGATGCCGACGGTAACGTGATGTACGAGTACTACTCGATCAGCACCGCCGACGGCGAGGTAGCACAGTTCGGTATCACCACCGCTGTGATTGCCCCGGCAACCCAGGGCAAGGCGTACACCGCCACCCTGCAGGCATCCGGCGGTGACGGTAACTACAAGTTCACCGCAGTCGGCTCCCTGCCGGCAGGCCTGACTCTCGCTGAGAACGGCAAGCTCTCGGGAACCCCGACCGGCTCCGGTGAGGAGTCCTTCACTGTCCGTGTCGCCGATGGTGCTGGCGCCACCGCGCAGCGCACCCTCACCCTCAAGATCAACCCGACGGAGTCCTAACCGTCGTTCTCACCCCAGGCCACTGTGTGTCGTCAGCTTTTCATGAGGGGTTCAGCTGACGACGGCCTGGGGTGACCCCATCAAACCCCTCATGTAACCCCTCCAGATTTTTTCTAACTCTTATTAAGGAGACCCCTCATGGCTTTCGAATTCGTACCAGCATGGGACGCCCGTACTCAGTTCACGTGCGAAATCCCGACCAAGGACGGCAAGTCGAAGACGTTCTCTGTGCCGCGCATGGAGTTCATCGACGATGAGACCTACGCGACGTTCGCTAAGTGGTTTAAGGACAACCCGGACGACAAGCTCCTGGAAGACGGCCGCCGACCGGTCAGCGAAGCGTTCGACTTCTTCATCACCGAGCTGGGTATCGACGACGCACAGTGGTTCGTTGACAACCTCGTTTTCGGTGAAAAAGTCCAGCTGTGGAATGAGTGGAATCGCCTCACTGATGTTCCGCTGGGGGAATCCTAGTCCTGGCCGGGCTTCTACACCGACCAGGGTTTAAGACCGCGCTGACCTACGACCTCATTGAGAAAGGGCGCTCCATTCACCAGCTTGGAAGCCCAGCATTGTCGTGGGCTGAGCTGAAAGCGTTTCTCGCATGGGCGCCGGAAGGCAGCGCGGTGAGGCGTCTTGATGACCCGCTAGCGGAGTACAAGGCGCCGAAAAACCAGCTGTTGATGAACACCATCGACACGCTGGCATGGGCGAACTGGCAACGAGCGCGTAGGAAGACCGCGGCGAAGCCACGCCCAGTTATCGACCAGCTGAAAGAAGCTGTCGAGCGGCAACGACGCGCCAGGAATGGCCCGAAGAACGCTGCCGAACTGCAAAATACCCGCGCCGAACTCGCACGCCGGAGGAAACTCCAGCGGCAAAACAAGCCCTAGGAGGACGCCATGGCCGTCGAAATCGCAGCCGCCTATATCTCCATCATCCCGGAGACCAGCAAAATCGCCCCGGGTATCAACAAGGCGATGGGTGGGGCAGAAAAGTCCGCGTCGAAGTCGGGCGAATCGATGGGCCAGAAGCTGTCTTCCGGCATGGGCAGCGTCCTGAAGAAGTCCGCTGTCGGTGTCGGTGTGGCAGCTGGTGCCGCTATCGGCGCCGGGCTTACCAAGGGCATTGGCCGGTTGAATGGTATCGAGCAGGCGGAAGCCAAGCTCCGCGGTCTCGGCCATTCTGCGTCGTCTGTGGGGTCAATCATGGACAACGCGCTGGCGTCGGTGAAGGGAACCAGCTTTGGGCTTGAAGAAGCCGCCACCGCTGCCGCAGGCGCTGTCGCAGCTGGTATTAAGCCTGGCCAGGAACTCGAGCGCACCCTGAAGGTCGTTGGCGATACCGCCACCATCGCGGGCGCGTCGATGGGTGAGATGGGCCAGATTTTCAACTCTGTCGCAGCCCGCGGCAAGCTGCAGGGCGACGACATGATGCAGCTGCTTTCCCGCGGCGTTCCTGTCCTGCAACTCCTCGGGGAAGAACTTGGTAAGACCTCTGCAGAGATCAGCGACATGGTCACTAAGGGGCAGATTGATTTCGCGACGTTCCAGAACGCTATGGAACGTGGCATGGGCGGCGCTGCGCTTGAAGCGGGTAATACCGTCGAGGGCGCGTTCCGCAACATGGGCGCTGCGGCCGGCAGGCTCGGCGCCACTATTGCAGGACCATTTTTCAACCAGGCCGCCGGCGGTTTCAAGGGTGTCACCGACGCGCTTGATGCGATGAACGCGCGCGCTAAGCCGGTCATGGAAACGTTCGATGCCTATCTGACGTCGAATGTGGTGCCCGGGCTGCAGAATCTTGCCAGTTCGGCGGTGGATGCGTTTCAGGCGTTCATGCATTCTGCGACTGTTGCTCGCACTACTGAGGTTTTCCGTCAGTTGTGGGAGGCCGGTAAGGGGCTTGCTCCGTCGTTGGTGAGCATTGGTGCGTCTGCGGCACAAGCTGCCGGGGCGCTCGGCGTAGGTACCTGGAACCTGTTCTTGACTGCGCTGCAGACCACTGCTGTCGCGGCTAAGGCGTTGACCCCGCCGCTAGAGGCGATTTCGTCGTTCATGGAGTCGCACCCAGCGACCGTGACTGCAGCTGTGGCAGCCTGGGCAGGCTTTAAGACACTACCGGGGGTGGTCGGCAAGGTCACCGATGCGGTGACGAAGCAGAAGACCGCTATGTCTGAGTCCCGCTCGTCGATGCAGCAGGGCGTTAAGGATATCCAGGCCTACTACCGTGCTAGTGGGCAGGAAATCACCAAGTTTGAGGCGCAGCTGCAGTACCTGGGCACGTCGTCGAATGTAGCAATTCAGAGTATGGCGCGCGGCTATGAGCGTGGCTCGGTGTCGCTGCTGAAGATGGCTAAGGCGCATAAGACCGCTGCTGTTGAGGCGCGGATTAACGCTATGTGGTCTAAGGACGCTTTCACCACTATCGACTACATGGCGCAGTCTGTAGGCCATAAGGCCGCTGCTAGCCTGCAGCGGTTCGGTTCTGTAGCCGGTGGTGTCGCTGGCGCTGGACTGCAGACCATGAAGGCCGGAGCCAAGGGCATCATCGGTTTGTTTGGTGGCCCGTGGGGCGCCGCATTAGCTGCTGGTACAGCAGTCGTGACGACGCTTATCGCGGAGACCCAGAAGTACAACCGCTTCCAAGATGAGTCTGCCCGCTCCGCTACTCTCGCATCCAGTGCGTTCCGCGACATGTTCAGCGCCATGGCCTCTGGCGGCGACGTTGTCGCTGCAATGGGCAGCAGTGTGCAGGATGTGCAGTCGCATCTCGAGCAGCTGGCCAGCAATGGCCCGGGCTGGATGTCCCGTGTCGGCATCGCCGTCAATGAAGCGGGGCACAACATTGGTAAGGCCATGGGAACGATTTCCCAGGAGACGAAGTTCGCTGATGAGCAGTGGCGTGATTCCTCTGATTCGGCTGGCCGTGCAGCGGAGGCTATTAAGCGGCTTGGCCTGTCTAATGAGGAGCTTGCCCAGCAGCTGACGGGTTCGTCTGCCCAGTTTGAGGCTTTCAAGCGGAAGCTAATCGAGTCTGGTGAGGGCGGCGCTGAAGCCGCTGCCCAGATGCAGAAGCTCCGGGATGAGTACAACCGTGCGCAGGGTTCGCTGGATCGTGTGGGGCCGGCTGCTGCGAATGCTGCCGCGACGATTGAGGAACTTGCTGGCAAGACGGGTGACGCAGGCGACCGGGCTAACAAGCTGAATCGTGCGTTCATGGAGCTTGCTGGCGTGGAACTGTCGGCCGCTGATGCGTCGGCGGAACTGACGAAGGTTGTGGACCAGGTCTCCGGCAAGATGGAAACGTTTGCTGGTGCCACCATGAAGGCAAACGGTCTTCTGGATACGACGACAACAGCTGGCGCTGCGGCTCACAATGAGCTGGAAACCCTTGGTAACACCATGCGAGATAGCGTTGCTGCTGGCAATGACATTAAGGATGTGTGGGCGCAGTCCTCCGGTGCATTGTCGACCCTGCAGGAATCACTGGGGTTGACTAAAGACGAGTTCCAGAAGCTGCTCAAGGCCTACGGGATGACGCCGGAGCAGATTCAAACGATTGTGGATCTCAAGGCCGACGGGGCGAAGATGGAGCTCGCGTCGGTAGCTGCGAAGTTCCAGGGCTTGGACGGTAAGTCTCTCGAGACAAAGATGATCGTCAAGGACGAGGGCGCCCGCAAAAAGCTTGACTCATTTGGCTTGAAAGTCTCTGGCATCAACGAGCAGACCGGCGAGGTCACCATCACCGCCAAGGATGAGCAGGCAGTTGCCCGTTACGACTGGTGGGTCAACCACGGAATGCCGGACATGGACGGTAAAACCGCCCAGATGGACGCGTTCCTCAACACCGACCAGGTGAAGGTGTCCTCGGCTGAGGCTCGGTCGATTCTCGACCAGCTGGATGTGTCGACTACGAATCCGACGGCGCATCTCATCATGGATGAGTTCCGTCGCGACGGTGAAATCGCCCGTGGTGACTTGGAGTGGCTGTCGACCATGTCGGCTAACCCCAAGGTTGACCTTGACACGATTCTGCTGGATACCAAGACCGGCACGGTTAATACAACTATTGACAATCTGAATGGGAAGACTGCTCGGCCGAAGGCGGACCTCGACGCCAGTGCGCTGTTTGCAACCGATGATTTCGCTAAGGCGCAGCTTTACACGCTAGATTTGCAGCGCCCGATGCCGTGGGCAAGCATGAACATCGACGGCCTGAACGCTCAACATATTGACGCGTTGAACAAGGTTGGCCTGCTTGACGGCCAGCGCCCGACTCCGGCCGCAAACCTTAACATCGAAGATTTGACTGCGGAGCAGCAGATTGCGCTTGCCCAGATTTTTGACCTGGACTCGAAGCGTCCAACGCCGCTGGCTGACCTGACTAAGGACCAGCTGGACGTGAAGGTTGAGGATGCGAAGCGTCGCCTGCAGGAAGTCCACGACAAGAAAACCGTACCGAAGGTCAGCGCAGAGACGCACGCGGCAATCGAGAAGCTCGGTGGCGTCAAGGACCTCTTAGGAAAGCTGGTTAGCAAGACCATCTTCATTGACGTTTTTCGCCGCGACCACAAGTCCGGCAATCGTCATGGTGGGCGCTTCGCTCGAGGCGGGCGCTACCCACGGTTCGCGCACGGCGGCACCTACCGCGATGCGCTGTCCACCAAGGACCGGCCACATGACGGGTACCGACTTCCCACTGCCGGGCCGGGCACCAACGAAGTCGACGGGTTCCTGGCCTACGACTCATACGGCATGCCGGCAGCACGCCTCGACGCCGGTGAGTGGATCATCAACCGCCGCAGTTCCGCCAAGTACGACAAGGAACTGCAGCAAATCAACAACGGGACTTTCCCGAAGTTGCCGGGCTACGCCGACGGCGGAGTTTTCGACGACATTATCCACGCCGAAACACCACCAACCGCGCAAGAATACCGCGCGTTGGTCGACGGCAAGATGGTTCGTGGAGTGCAGGCCGAGCGGCCACTCGACGGCGCGCCGTACGAGAACTTCCCGAATCGTCGTGGCGCGTGGGGCGACTGCTCCTACACGCAGGGAATTCTGGCAGCGTTCGGTCTTGGCATAGACCCGTGGCCGCGCAAATTCTCCACCAGCACGCAGCTCGCGTGGTTGCAGCAGCACGGCGCGAACATCGGTATTGGACCTGCGGGTAGTTTCCGTATGGGCTGGTACGACAATGGTGGCGGCCAGTTTGGCCATACCAGTGGCACCCTGCCGGATGGCACCAACGTTGAGATGGGCGGTGGCCCGGGTGGCGGCAAGGTTGGCCCCGCAGCAGCCGGGTTCAATCATCCGCAGTACACGCACCACGCGTGGGTTCCAGCTGGAAGCGGCACAACAGCTGCATCCACGTCACCGGATTCACCAGTCGAAACCGACGCTGCCAGCGACACTGCCCCAGGGGCTGACGGTAGCGATGAACTGGCACCATCGGCTACAGCATCATCGTTTGAGTCCGACCCTGACGTCGCACCACTGTCTCCGGCTGCATCTGCGTCCGCAGACTCTCTGCAGGCCACCCCGCCCGGTGGTGACTCACTGTCCGGCTACGCCGGCAGCGTCGTGGCTGCCTTCGTTTCCGGCCATATCGGTGACGCCTTGCAGATCGCTGGGTTCCCTGACCAGATACCTCCGATTTTCAAGCTTGGCAGTGTCTGGTTCCAGGCAGTCAACGGTGGTGCTGAAAAGCTCCTCAACTACCGTAAAAACGACGACGCTGTTGTCGAAGCCGGGAAAACAGCCGAAGCATTGCCGGAGGGCCAGCAGGCCGCGCCGGGCGCTGACGGTTCGGTAATCGATGAGGGCAGTCTCGAGGAAGCAGTCGATTCTGCGGTCGAATCCCCGGATGTGCAAGGGGAGGAGGCAGAACAGCCCGAAGAGAACCTGCAGGGTGTGGATGCGGTTAAGGCCGCAGTCAAGAAGTCCCTGAAGGCGTTTGGTTGGGATACCGGTGAGCAGTTCGACTCGATTGATTTCATTGTCGAGCATGAGTCGAATTGGGACCCGAATGCGGTGAACCCGTCATCGGGTGCGTTTGGTCTTTTCCAGCTGAACCCAGCGTCGGGCACTCTGCAGCAGTACCTGCCGGATAGGTCACCTGACCCGGAAAAGCAGGGTGAGGCGGGTGCTCGGTATATCCAGGACCGGTACGGCACACCTGTTGCTGCGGCCGAGTTTTGGCGTGCCAACAATTGGTATGACTCTGGTGGCCGCGCCACCGGTGTTGGCCACATGCTCAAGAACACCATCAAGCCCGAGCGCGTGCTTTCGCCGGAGCAGACGAAGGCGTTTGAGGACCTGGTGTACAACCAGATTCCTGCGATGCAGGACACCCAGCCACAGGGGCAGCCGCCGCAGCCAGCGGAGCAGCCACAGGACGCGGCAACGGTGACTGGCCAGGAGCCGGAGAAGACACAACCAGAGAAGGCGACTGGCTCGTTAGAGAACATGGTCAACGAGGCGCTGCCGATGGTCATGGCTCAAAACAGTTGGGCGGACGCGGCGAAGCTCGTTACATCCTCGGCGGTCAGTTTCGCCGGAAACCTGGCGACGTCTGCGGCCTCAGGGCTGACAGACTCCGCGTTCTCCGCAGGCATGTCAGCGCTCGGCATGGCGGGCACGCCGACCATCGGCGCGCTGGTGGGTTCTGCCACCGCACCAGTAACCGGGGCGCTTGGCCCAGCAGGTGGCGCGGCAGCCGGTATGGCCGCAGCACCGCTGGGAGCAATGCTGGGGCAAGTCATGCCTATGACCCCCGGTGATGTCGTCGGAGCAGCTGGCGGGGCAATGACCGACCTGGCCGCGTGGTACTCCGGCGAAGTCGCATGGGGCGTGACGAACGCTTTCGAAGAGTACTCGAAGGACATTTTCGGAAGCGTGCTTCTGCCGTTCCAGGACATGAAGCAGATCGTGGAAAACCCGGTCGGATACATGGCGCAGCAAACCGGCCTGGAGGCGCCACTGGCTATCGCCCAAGAGCATCTGGGGCCAGCGATGTCTGCAGTCAGTCCTGATGGTGCTGCCGTGGTCAACAACTTCATTGCCAATGACACCGACGGCATTTTCGCGAAGTACCGCGTGGAGCAGGCCAAAGCATCGGCCGGAAAGATTGGAGTGCATTAATGGATGACATTCAGGAATTCGGCCTGACCGTGATGGGCTGTGACGGCAGTATGTGGCCTATCCATGGCCCTGAGTCATGGGGCAGGAATGTTCGCCTGATGGAGGGCGACATGGGCGAGTTTTACGAGCCGCCAATCAAGACGGTTCATAAAGCCAGGGTTGGGCAGCCAGGCAGCAGCTATGTGGGCTCGAAAACCATGGAGCGCCATGTGGTGCTGAATGTGGACTTTTTCGGCGAGGACTGGGCGCATGACAAGTCGCGGTTCATGCGCGCGTTCGCCCCGGATAAGGACACGAAGCTGGCTGTCACAACCCCCATGTCCGGCAAGCGACTCCTGACAGTCCGCCTGGAAGAAGGCCCGAAATACTTGGATAATCGTGACCCTTTTTCGCTGGCGGCTGCGTCGTACCAACTGGTCGTTATCGCCCACGACCCGTTTTACTACGAGCCGGTGCCATTTCGGCACAAGTTCGTATTCAACGGCTCGAACTGGGCTGGCGACGGCATCACCGTAAACAACCATGGCGATGTTGAGTCGTGGCCACAGTGGGTGCTGACATCACCGGCGAAGTTTGGGCTGCCAGACCGGCCTATCGGTGAGGCTTTTGACACTGACCGCATGATTTTCCTGCCCTGGCAACCCGTCGGCCGCACCATGCTGGTTGACACCAACCCAGGTGCGGAGATGGTTGTAGCAAACGACAACACCCAGGCGTGGGCTGATTTGAATGGCCAGTTTTTCAAGCACCCAATCCCGCCAGGAACCCCGGACACCAGGCTGCCGGTGTATGTTGACCCGTTCCCGCTGCTCGATATTCCGCTGCCGTACCAGTGGCGCATGTGGATTGCCCAAAAGCTCCGCGAGCTAGTGAAGGCAATCGGGCTGGACGAATTCTTGGCGATTACGCCGGAGGAAATCGGGAAGAAGATTTCCGAATGGATGAAGGGAACCATCCCTGACTGGGTGCCGATTCTTTCTGACGATCTCATTGCAGATTTCACAGGCGACATGATTGCCTACGGAATCCGCCAAACCTACGGTTCCTTCGCCAACATCGCCGGTGCGACTGCGGAAATCAGAATCCCAAGGAGGTGGCAATCCCCATGGCTGTGACCGTACAAGGCGCATCGGATGAGCAACTCGACGATATCTACGAGCAGGCTATCGCTGCGCGGGAAGAACGGCGTCGCCGCCGTGACGAGCCGCCTCTTATCCGGATTTGGGAAAACAAAACGGTCGGCATGGTGCTCCGCGGTGTGGTGGCTGCCGAGTATGCTGGCTTTTTCGAAATCGAGGTGAATGAGACCGCCCCGGCGCAGCTCGTTCTCCCGTTTGACCATCATCTGGCGAAGTTCTGCTGGGAACGACGCAAACGCGAAAAACAAAACGTGGTTTTGACCATCGATGCCGCGGGGGAGCGGTGGGGCGGGTTGATGAGCAACTGCACCCTCACTCAGGGCGAAGATCTAGCCCGAACCGTCACTGTCGACTTCGTTCACGACTATGAGATGTTTAAGCACCTGCCGTGCTGGGCGAATCCGCTTTCCCCACCAGCGCTGCAGATCCCTAATGCGTGGTCGCTTTTTGCAAACGCAATCTGGGGGCTAAAGGTTACGCTCTTCGCTAATCTTCTTCGGCTCAACGGGTCACTCTGGCAGCTCCCGGATGACCCTCTCGACCCGGAGTCATGGGTGGCGACACTGGACTATAAACGCTGGCAAATGGTGGTCAAGCCCTCGCTGCTCACTACGGACACCAGTCCGCTGCGGTACATCCACTCGGAGTTCGAGAATTTCCACGACGTGGCTAAACCAATCTTGGAAGACTGTGGGCTGATGGTGACGTGTCGCCGGTGGCTGATAGGTGACCCGCAGCCGTGGCCAGGCGCTGGGTTGAAACGTAACGGCCAGATCGTCGTCGACATCGTCGACAAATCCGGCTGGTACGGACAGACCTCAACTTTCGGAAAGATTGGTTCCGGTCTCGTCCGCACTGGCCTGGAAATCGCCGATAACCTTGTCGATGAAACCCGCATTATCTTGGATAAGCCACGCCGAGCACCGCAATATAGCGTCTCCGGGTTTCTGGGTGTCGCCCCTGAGCAACCCTGGGTTGTCTACCGCACTAACGGCAAGGCCAGCACGGTCAACAGCGTGTCCGCTAGCTACAAGCCCGCTTCCGTCGCGCAGGTCACGGTCGGCGGTAAATCCGCCCCGGGGGTCAATGAGCTCATTAGCGCGAACATCAAGCTGATTTTCAACATCATGGGCTCATTTATCCTCCAGCCAGCGCTCGGTTCCGTTGTTGAATCAATCATCCGCCCTTGGTTTGAAGACCGGCTCTTGGCGTGGATGAGTATCAAATCTCCGCTCCGGTCGAAGAAGCTCGGTTGGGCGCACTTTCCAGAAAACGTCGTCCATCACTCCGGGCAGGCCTACACGTTGTCGGCGCTGTTGGCGATGAGGAAAGAGTTCCGCGACACCAACGAACAGTGGGCTTTCGAGGTCAACATCGGTGACGGCGCACCGTATCTCATCGGCGCGCCGGGCTTTGGTCATTGGACGATTGGTGACCGTATTGGCTGTGAGGAGCCGGGAGCAGATGACGGCTACGTGCAGGTGCTGCAGTGCCGCAAGCTTCGCCTTGAGTGGGATGCGGATACTCCGAAGGAGTGGACGGCAACGTTGGGTGTGCCACCGTTGCGTGACCCGGTCGAGTGGGCGGTTGACCAGATTAATACTGTGACGTCGAGTTTTAAGAAACATGGGTGGTTGTAAATGAGTTTGCCAACGCTGGAAACAACTTATGACGCGGATGACCCGACACAGTTCATGCTGTGGGCGTGGGTGAAGCTCACTACCGGTACGGGAGATTTTGGGGTTCCGGAGGAAACGGCCGCGGAGCTTTCGCAGATTTTTTGGCGCCGCGGGTTCCGCCATCATCCGGAGCTGCAGATGGAGTTTTATAAGCCTCCGTTTGATGGGGCTGGGTGGTGGCAGGGCCAGGCCGGTCTGTGGTTGCCGGCTGATGAGCCTGGCGTGCCACCGGAGGATGTGGTGTCGAGGCCTGCAGAAATCGACGTGATTATGGCGGCGTTGACACCTGAGCAGAAAACAGCGCTCCGTAAGAAACTGCATGAGGAGGGGCAATGACGGCGCCAGAACCGAAAGACTATGGAGTACCAGCTGGTGCGATGCGCCCGGGTGACCTGGGGAAGCTGCAGAACATTAACGGCGACTCTATTAATTGGGGGCAGCTGACTGGTATCACGGCAGCAGCAGAGGAAGCCCGTAACGGGTTCCTGCAGGGCCTGAAGAGTTCCATCATCAGCCCGCTTGTGAAGGCGTTTACCGGTTCTGAAGGTGACTTGCCGGATCTCACGACCGCTATCACCGACCAGCAGAGTAAAACGCAGAGCCTGTGGGATGAGCGTGGTCGCGGGCATGTATTTAGCTCACGGAACTTGACGTACCGTGGCGACCAAACTGCAGGGACGCGCATGCAGATTCCCTTCACTGAGCAGGTCGGGCCTCTCATCGGTGTGGAAATTGATACGGATGGTGGGCTGATTCTAAAGACCCCGGGTTCGTGGCTGATTACAGCAAAGTGCGGAGTGTCAGGAACCAGCGCGCTGGGCGGGGATTGGCAGCGTGTTTGGCTGGAAGCCTACCGCGCTGACGGCTCACTGCTCGCTGAGTCGTGGGCTACCGGGTGGGCTGCGAAAGACCAGGCGACAGTGATGGACATTTTGCCGCTGGTGATTAGCCCGTATGAAGCCCAGGACGGTGTGACTGTCAGGGTGTTTCAGGACGCAGGCCGCTGGCGTTACCTGCTTGGAGGGCATGGGTACACGTTCCTCCTTGCCCAGAAACAGTCCAGTACTCGTGTGATGTCCAGTGTGAATCCGGGTGACCCGGGAATCTTTGGCCAAGAAGAAGTAGGTGAATCATGACCATTCTTTATGGGACTTTCATTAATGAAGCCCGCGAGCGTTCGAGCGGCAGTGTCACGGTCTCGTCGGTGGAGTCCAGGCCATCGTATGAGGGCACGGAGATTGTCACCCGGGAGCTGCATAGGCAACGTCTCGACGAGGGGGCTTTTGAGACTCCGGAGCTTGACCCCGGGCGTATTCGGGTAGAGCTGGCGGTTTCTGGTGTGTATGAGGTGTGGGAGATTGACCTGCCGTTGTCTGGGCGGGTGAACCTGAAAGACCAGCTGGACGCGAAGGTGGACTACTCACCGGACGTGACTGGCCGTGTTGAATCCGCGCTAACGAAGATTGCTGAGGCGGAGCAGCGCATTGAGGCTACGGTCGCTGATACTGCTGACGCTATCGAAACCAGGCTGCAGGAGTCGATGTCCGCACAGGTTGCTGCTGCGAAAGACGCTGCAGCGCGTGCTGAGGCTGCCGCCCAAAACACGGTGGTCGGCGCTCCGGAAACTGGGTGGGCACGCAACCAGCTATCCGACGATGTCCAATCTTCGCTGGCTAAGGCTGATGAGTCAGTGTCGGCTGCTGGCGTGGATGAGCGAGTGTCTAAGGCCGTGGAGCCTCTGGCGCAGTCAAGTAGCGTTGACGCACTGTCGAAGCGGGTATCTGCCCTGGAGGGTGCGGATACTCCTGATTTTTCTGGGTACGCAACCCAGGAATGGGTCACGGAGCAGGTGAAGGCGAAGGCTGAACGGTCGGCGGTGACGTCGTTGCAGCAGCTGGTGGAAAACCAGCGTCAGCAGATTCAAGCGCTGCAAGGCCAGGTAGCCGAGCTGGTTGCATCGGAGTCTGTGCGTCGCATTGAGTTGGGTACTGGCTCGGATACGTCGACGCTGTACATCGAGGGGGCGTAGATGCCGCAGTTAAGTGACGCGAAAACGGTTTCATTTGGTGGCAGGCCAGTTAAGGCTTTGTGGCTTGGTGGCCGGAAAGTATGGCCGACTGCCCCGGAGGTTGGCGACTGGCTGCTAGGGAATCAGGCCGTGCGGGCGTATTACCGCACCAATTTGCTCGATAAGAGTCTTGCAGATCCGCCTACGTCCGGGAAGGCCAGTGTCACGCTGTCTGTGCCGGATAGGTCATTTGTTGAGTTCATGGTGTGTCTTGCTGATGGTGGCAGTGTGACATGGGCTGATGGTGGCCGGGTGGCGCTGAGAGTGTCGCGTAGTGGCCGTCAGGTGCGGGTGGAGTCGACTGCTACTCGCGGTACTGTGACTGATTTTTCGTATACCTGTGAGGATGTCCCGTGGGTGTGGATGGGTGTGAAGTCATCTCGCCACTGGTATGGGTACTGGCTTGATTTGTTTGATGCTGATGGAAGCAAGCTAGACGGGCGCGGTAATTCTCATGGTTTGAAGCTGCCTGAGCAGATGTTTAGTGGCGACCAGATGGAGGTCAGTATTAACAGCTCAGCATGTTACCCGTTGAACGGCCTGCACGGGGGGACGAAATTCCGCGAGCTACTTTCGAGCAACCAGATTGTTGATGTTTTCACTATGTCGCAGTCGTGGAAGCGTCGCCACATGGACCCCGGTGGCACAACCATCGGCTATCTGGTCGGTGGTGGACAGGGCGGCACAGGCGGCCAGGGAGGCCAAGGCGGACAAGGCGGCCAGCACGGCATGGAGAAAGCGCGAGGCGCAACCGGGCGTCGTGGTGAAACCGGAGAGATGGGCGGGCCAGGTAGCCGCGGTTTATGCCTCGTCATTGATGGCATGCCTGAGACCGCTTCATTGACTGTCGGCCAGGGCGGCGCAGGAGGCGCTGGCGGTGCAGGAGGCACCGGAGGCGCAGGAGGCGGCGGTTTTTGGTTCAGCCCTCGGCCTGGATCAGCAGGTGAACGTGGACTGCCAGGAAAACCAGGAGCAGCCGGAACCGAATCGCAACTGGCGGAGTTCACTTCGACAGGCGGCCAGCTACAGCCAACAGACACACCGAGCGCCGTGCTCAAAGTCGGTGCCGGTGGGGTCGGCGGCGCTGGCGGTGCAGGTGGCGCTGGCGGCGCTGGCGGAGAGACTCAAGACGCCAACGGCTACCCCGGCAAACCTGGTTCCCAGGGAAGCACAGGCGGAACCGGCGGCGTCGGCGGACTCGTCGTGGTCTACGACTGGAACTAAAAACCACCACAAAAAGGGAGGACAAAGAGATGACAATATTCGGCGTCGACGTCTCAGAACACCAAAACGGCATGAGCCTCACACAAGCCAAGAGGGAAGGCATCAGTTTCGCAATCCTACGGCTGTGCGACGGCACCTACCGCGACAAAGTATTCCACTCGCACCTCAAAGACGCAGAACGCGCCGGGCTTCTGATTGCGACCTACTGGTACCTGCGCGCACCGTCCGAGGGTACGACGATTGCCCAGCAGGTTGATGTCATTGACCAGCAGATGGGTGGTCGTCGTGACCTGCCGGTGTGGATTGATGTGGAGAGCGTCGCAGGGAACCGGAAACTGCTCACCGAAGCGGACGTGTGGGTGGCTAAACGGGAGCTAGAAAAACGCGGATATCACGTTTCCGGCATCTACTCGGGCGCGTGGTACTGGGAGAACATGCCCGGTGGCGAACCGTCAATGTCCGGACTCGGTGCTCTGTGGGTATCCAACTACGGCCGCAACCGAACACTGCCATACCGCGCCGCATACGACGGTGACGGCGGCGACAACCACAGAGGGTGGGACTACCCACTCGGCAACAAGAAACCAGACATTCTGCAGTACGGCTCAAATGGCCTCGTCGCTGGCTTCAAGGTCGACGTCAACGCGTACCGGGGCACCATCGACCAACTCAAGAACCTTTTTACAGGCGCCCGTGCGACACCGCCTACTCACCAGCCGGAACGAGAAAGGAAACCCATGGAAAAAATGCTCGACTACCGGCGTGACCAGATCTGGCAAGACACCGGCTACAACTGTGGCCCCGCGTCGGCTCAAACCATTATCAGAGCGGCCACCGGTGTTCTTTTGCCGGAGTCAACCCTGGCACGTGAAATGGGCACAACGACGCGGGGCACCGACTGGATTGGGCAGATTAAGCCCGTGCTCGACAAGCACGCGCCTGCGGGGAAGTGGGCTTTGGCGGAAATGCCGAATGACCCGCCAACCACGGCGCAGCGAGACCAGCTGTGGCAACGGGTCACCGCCAGCATTGACGCAGGGTTCGGCGTGCTGGCCAACATTGTGGCCCCACCATCGAACTACCCGCGCGCAAGCTACAAGAGTCGTCAGAATCTCGCGTACTCCGGAGGCACGGTCTACCACTACCTGTGCGTGATGGGCTATGCCGTCGATGATGCGGGGCAGCGGCATGTGTGGCTCGCCGATAGCGGCTTTAAGCCCTACGGGTCGTGGGTTACGTTCGAACAGCTTTCGACGATGATTCCGCCCAAGGGCTATCTGTATTCCACTGTGGTGAAGAAAAAGGAGGCACCTATGACCGCACCGCTTACGCTCAACACTCCGTGCAAGAGCCATGTTCCTGGCTCGAAGCACATCGCACCGCTTGCTGACTACATCATGTACACGGACGCGGGAGTGTTCGCTCTCAGACAGCAGGTAGGCGAGCTACAGAAGCAAAACGCCGAAGTACTCAAGCAACTCGATGAGCTCAGGCAGCTCGTCGCTAACAACAAGTAAGCACCCCACTGGGGTGCTTTTTTGATGGAGGTGTTTTATGACCACTGTTTTTGTTGATCTGGTGAATTTGGATGGTAGTCGTCCGGAAGGACGGCTGAGGTTTTCTCTGGAACAGCTCCGGGTCGGAGATCCAGACGTTGTTCCGTCTTCGGTGGAGGTAGTTATTCTCGACGGTAAGGCTCGGTTAGAGAATCTTCTTCCTGGAGAGATGAAGGTTTTGGTTAGCACCGGCGGGTGGTCGAAGGAGTGGCCGGTAGTTATTCCAGACGACGGCACTCACGATTTGTTCGACCTTCTTGGCGTCTCGGCACCGGAGTTTGAGCATGCGTTGTGGGCGAGCCTGTTGGGGCGTGTGGAGGCGTTGGAGCAGGTTCCAGCTGTTGATCTTGCCCCGGTGGAGCAGCGCCTAGACGCGCTTGAGGGCGCACCGGTGGTTGACCTCGCCCCGCTGGAAGAGACCGCCCGCAATCTCAGCGGCCGAGTAGAAAAGGCTGAGAAACGTATTGAGTCCGTGAGCGGTTCTCTCGGTTCAACTCAGTTCAGTCTGTTTCAGAGGGAATTACCGAAACTCAAACAACAGCTTGCGGAACTGCAAGCGCACTTCACGCCGTCAGAGTTATATATCGAGGGTATAGAGGACGATCTCGCCCCGTTCTACGAACGCGGTTGCCAGGTGGGACTCAAACAACACGCAGGCCGCGTAAACCTGTACGTCAGAGCGACGTACGACCTGGAAGGCCTGCTACACGCCTTGGACGGGGTGAAATTACCGCACTTCCCGAAAGTGTCAACGCTCTCAAGCGACCTGGTATCCCCGTGCGATGTGGAGCTGTATCAGGGCGCGAAGTTCCTCACGAAAATTGAGCCGTACCAAATTCGGCTGGAGGAAATTGGCGGGACTCCACAGTTCCACGTGGCGGTCGATGATGTTTTGGCTGTGGTGCAGGAAACCGGGGCTAACAGAATGATCCTGTCCACGTTCTACTACACGGACGACCTTCCACCAGAAACCACCGACTAGGCACCCCGCCGGGGTGTTTTTCTTTTGCCCGCGTCGACCGGCGTGGGCATTTTTCATACCCAAAAGAAGGAGAACCATCATGGAAACCATTCGTAATCTTGTCCCAGCGTCCGCTCGCGCCACCTGGTACGCGGTCGCATCCGCGCTCGTCGCAGCACTCGTATCCTGGGGCATGCTCGACGATGCGGCAGCACCGGCAGTCACCGGTGTGGTCATCGCGGTCATCACTTTGATGTTCGCGCTGCTCCACTCCACTAGCCCCTGGCGTCAAGCGCTCTATGGCGTCGCGTCTGCAGTCTCCGTGCTTGGCGTCTACCTCGGCTGGGGGACAGAAGCACAGTTCGACTCTATTTTGATGATTATTGCCCCTGTGTTGGCTATCGGCGCCGCTGCAGCGACCACTAACCCTGGCGAGCATGTCGGTGAGCACCGGCTGGGCGAGTAGGAGCTGGCGCGGTGACGGAAAAACTGTTCAACCCGCGCCTGATCGCCACAGTCTGGGCAACCTACGCTGCAGCCACCAGTTACGGCTACTACGGGCATTCGGTGACCGCGCTCACACCAGTTGAGGCGGCACTGCCGGCCGGTAGTCCGGCGTTGGCATGGGCGGCCGCATCGCTGCTTCTGGCTATTGGTGCGGCCACCTCTCCGAGAGGGAAGTGGGCAGCCCTTGGCAGAGTCAGCCGAACCGCAGGCATTGCAATCTGCGGCGCGTTGCTGACAATGTGGGCGAGCTCGTATGCGATTGACGCGATCCACGACGGGTCACGAATGTGGGTCAGCGCGAAGAACTATCTGCTGTTGGCCATTACTGCGGCCGCGTCTGCCACAGTGATGGGACGAAACCGCTCCCGTGGGGAGGTTGCGTATGGAAATCAACTGGGGAAGTCTCATTAATTCGATTCCGGGCGCCGTGGTTGGCATTATCGTGGCGTGGATTGGCTGGAAGGGCCGTAAAGAGGAATCGTCGGTGACTTTCAACGGGACGCTGCTGCAGAGCCAGGACAATCGGATTAAGAAGCTCGAGGACCGGCTCGATAGTGTCGAGAGTCGCCTGCGGGACACCGAGGCGATGCTGCGTGTGGAGGAAGACCGGACACATTTGCTTCGCCGTGGTCTCACGGACGCGATTGACTGGCTACGAGAGTTCATCGACTGGGCGCGTTGTGGCGCGGAAGGTGCCGCACCGCAGCCAGATTTGGCGAGACTGACTGGGATTGTTGGGGATTCGCAGGTGTTGCCGACAGCCCGGAATCCACCGACCGAGGAGTGAGTCAAGAATCTTTGCCCCGCTGGTTTGAGTTGTTCGGGATTTCCGAACGACTCGGGTGGCGGGGCGTTTTTTCATGCCCAAAATCCGCTGCATTTCCGCTGCATTTAAACCAACAAGAGCCAATCTCAGCCCACATTAGCGGGGGTAGTTAGATAGGGTAAACCCCTGCCTGAACTCGTAAAACACCAGTTCACGACGGGGGTAGAAAAAGTGCCCCCAGAAGGATTCGAACCC
>ERZ1673742.609-NODE-609-length-42359-cov-8.028863_pt1 | contig 42359 bp, 43 predicted proteins | sample MGYA00580208_ERZ1673742 | MGnify/ENA primary metagenome ERZ1673742 (study PRJEB41218, sample SAMN15661774) | gut metagenome | host: Homo sapiens | place: Canada: London | collected 2015-08-20/2019-03-30 | study: EMG produced TPA metagenomics assembly of...
GCGAAATTCCTTGTCGGGTAAGTTCCGACCTGCACGAATGGCGTAACGACTTCCCTGCTGTCTCAACCACAGACCCGGCGAAATTGCAGTACGAGTAAAGATGCTCGTTACGCGCGGCAGGACGAAAAGACCCCGGGACCTTCACTATAGCTTGGTATTGGTGTTCGGTTCGGTTTGTGTAGGATAGGTGGGAGACTGTGATGCCTCAACGCCAGTTGGGGTGGAGTCGTTGTTGAAATACCACTCTGATCGTATTGGACATCTCAACCTCGGCCCGTGATCCGGGTTAGGGACAGTGCCTGGTGGGTAGTTTAACTGGGGCGGTTGCCTCCTAAAGAGTAACGGAGGCGCCCAAAGGTTCCCTCAGCCTGGTTGGCAATCAGGTGTTGAGTGTAAGTGCACAAGGGAGCTTGACTGTGAGACTGACAGGTCGAGCAGGTAGGAAACTAGGGACTAGTGATCCGGCACCGGCTTGTGGAAGCGGTGTCGCTCAACGGATAAAAGGTACCCCGGGGATAACAGGCTGATCTTCCCCAAGAGTCCATATCGACGGGATGGTTTGGCACCTCGATGTCGGCTCGTCGCATCCTGGGGCTGGAGTAGGTCCCAAGGGTTGGGCTGTTCGCCCATTAAAGCGGCACGCGAGCTGGGTTTAGAACGTCGTGAGACAGTTCGGTCTCTATCCGCCGCGCGCGTAGAAACTTGAGGAAGGCTGTCCCTAGTACGAGAGGACCGGGATGGACGTACCTCTGGTGTGCCAGTTGTCCCGCCTGGGGCATGGCTGGTTGGCTACGTACGGAAGGGATAACCGCTGAAAGCATCTAAGCGGGAAGCCTGTTCCAAGATTAGGTTTCTTTTGAGGTCCCCTATAGATGATGGGGTTGATAGGCCGGATCTGGAAGCATCGTAAGGTGTGGAGGTGACCGGTACTAATAGACCAAACATTCAACACACAAAATAGTGGTTGAACAAGAGGGTTTTTGCTCGCGTCTACTGTTCAGTGTCTGGCATGACACCACCCACCCGACGTGGTGGGGTTGGTTGGTGCCTGGTTTTTGTCGGTGGTGTTAGCGGTGGGGTCACGCCCGGTCCCATTCCGAACCCGGAAGCTAAGTCCACCAGCGCCGATGGTACTGCACTCGGGAGGGTGTGGGAGAGTAGGTCGCCGCCGGCATAAATAAGTGTTTGTGGGTCGTGGTTGCCTCCCCTGTTGTGGGGTGGTGGCCGCGGCCCTCTTTTTATATCCAACAGTAAATGCAGTTCAATTATTGGGTAAGGCGTGGCGCTATACCAAGTACTTCTGGCGCAATTGGTTGATGTCGGCGTCGGAAAGCCCGATGCCCTGTCGTACGAAGTTGTCGAAAGTACCGTAGTTCTCTTCGATAGCGTCCCACGACATCTTGAGCCACTCTTTGTCTACCGCGTTCTCGCGATTGAGGTAGGTGTTGCTGGCCAGGAAATCCTGCTCGATTACTTCGTAGCTAACTCCTAGGATGGCCAATAGGAACGCGGCACCGAGGCCTGTTCGATCTTTGCCCGCACTGCAGTGGAATACAACGGCACCGTCTTCGTATGCGAGGGCTTGGAGGAGATCTTTCCAAGCGGTTCGCGGTGCTTCTCCGGTAATCATCAACTCATAGCCGAGCAGTTGGCCAAAGTACTTCACTTCATCGTCGAAAATCTCTGCATCGTGCGCTTTGATGCTTTCTCCCGCCGCTTCGTAGAACTCCGGTGCATGGCCGTAAAGCTGCTCGCCAGTTGTTGCGACAGGACTCTTCACGAAGCCCAAGCCATTGCGAACATCGATGATGTCCGCTACTTGGTAAGTCACGCTGTCGGGCAAGATGTCTGGGGCTTCGTTGCGCTCTTTAATGTTTCGCAAATCGACGACGCGTGTCACGCCTGCCTGCGTCATCCGGGCAAGGTCTTCGTCACTAGGTTCTCGTAAGGCGTTTGACCTGTATCCCAGGCCGCGGCGGATGTGGCGACCGTCCTCGGTCATGATTGGGTTGGCGCTACTGCCCGCTACATCGCGGAAGTTACTGAGCGAGGAAAGTGAGCCGGACTCGATAGGGGCTGGGGATCCGGTTGGCGCCGTGGCGGTTGTAGTCTGCCCGGTGACCTGTGTCTCGGTCGCACTAATTCCTAATGTGGCTGCATTCAACAACGAGGCGCCAGGGCTAGCCGATGCGGCCGATGGGGAAATAGTGCCGAGTGGTAGAAGAAGGGCCGCGGTTAGGGCAGCGGCTTTAGCGCGATAGTTTGCGCGGCTCAGGTTAGTTGTATTCACGGGTGTTGAGGTTAGCGTGCCTCAGGTTTTCGGCAACTTATAAGAAAAGCTCTTTCGCGCATAGGCATGCCCGCACAGCAGGCCGCTCTGAAACGCGGTAAGAACGTAACAGGGGTACCTGGCTGCATTACTCAAAAGGCTCTCTACCAGCACAAATTAGCCAACACTAATCAAAATCTGAAACATGCCCTAAATATTGCGCAATTTCATAACGTATTTACTTGTTAAATAGGGAATCCTAAGCTAAGGTTGCGCAGGTAATGATTACCTAAGTAAGTGATTGGGTAATGGCGTCTAAGTGACGTTTGCTCAACAATCCTACTGTGACCGAAGGGATGCCTTCCAGTGGCGCGTTCAAACTCCGGCCGTATTCGCAATATCGTAGCCGCATCTGTTGCCAGCTTTGGACTTGTTCTTGGCGCATGTTCTGCCGATGCCGGCAACGAGGATAAGGCTGCAGCTGCAGGTAACGAGGCAACTGTTACCGTTACTGATAATCACGGTGAGCAGACCGTGCCGGCCGAAATTGACACTGTTGTGGCCACGGACAACCGTTCCTTCGAGATGCTCGATCAGTGGGGCATTAAGCTGGCTGCAGCTCCGAAGGCGATTATCCCGTTTACGGTTTCCGACTACAAGGACAGTCCCGACGTTCAGGACATCGGTAATCACCGCGAGCCGAACCTCGAGATTGTTGCAGCCGCCGACCCGGATCTGATTGTCACCGGTCAGCGTTTCGACAAGTACTACGACGACCTGAAGAAGCTCGCTCCAAACTCCGCAATCGTGGACTTCGAGCCGCGCGAGGGCAAGCCGCTGGATGAGGAGCTCAAGCGTCACGCCAAGGGCATGGGCACCGTCTTCGGTAAGGAGAAGGAAGCCGAGCAGCTCATCGAGGACTTTGATAAGGCTCTGGAGCGCGCCCGCAAGGCCTACAACCCGGACGTGAAGGTCATGGCACTGAACTCGTCGGGAGGCACGCTCGGCTACATTGCCCCCACTGTTGGCCGTACCTTCGGCCCGCTGTTTGATCTGATTGGCATGAAGTCGGCACTGGAGGTCGACAAGGCCAGCGATGATCACCAGGGGGATGAGATTTCCGCCGAGTCCATCGCTAAGGCGAACCCGGATTTCATCATGGTTCTCGACCGCGATGCTGGCACCTCGGTGCGCGGTACCGATGAGTACCGTTCGGCACAGTCTGTGGTCGAGGAAGCTGCTCCGCTGAAGAACGTGAAGGCCGTCAAGGAGGGCAAGATCTACTACGCCCCAGAGGACACTTACACCAACGAGTCCATCATCACGTACACGGAGATTCTGAACGAGCTTGCCGACGCCTTCGAGCAGGCCTAATAAGTATCTGACCAGTCACAGGAGTACCTCACCAACTCTATGCAGAAGTTACTGGAACCCCGATTAGCCATTGGGATTGCCTTCGTGGCAGTCCTGGTGGCTATGTCGCTGTTTGTAGGTCAATACGACATCCTGGGCGCCGACGACGGCTGGGAGATGTTCGCCACTACGCGTATTCCGCGCACCATTGCACTAGTGCTCTCGGGTGCCGCGATGGCGATGTGTGGCCTGGTCATGCAGCTGCTTACACACAACAAGTTCGTCGAACCCACCACCACGGGAACCACGGAATGGGCTGGTCTTGGCCTAATTTTCGTAATGTATTTCTTCCCCTCGGCGTCGTTGCTCGGCCGGATGAGTGGCGCAATTATCTTCGCTTTCATCGGCACAGCAGTGTTCTTCCTGTTCTTGCGCCGAGTGACTTTGAAGTCGAGCCTGGTCGTGCCCATCGTGGGCATCATGCTGGGCGCGGTAGTCAGTTCGATTTCGACTTTCTTTGCGTTGCAGACAGACATGCTGCAGTCGCTGAGCGTATGGTTCGCAGGCTCCTTCACTGATATTTATAAAGGCCAGTACGAATTCCTGTGGCTGGTCGTCATTGTGGTTGCAATCGTCTTCGTATTCAGCGATCGGCTGACGGTAGCGGGCCTTGGTGAGGATATCGCGACCAACGTTGGCCTGAATTACAAGCGAATCGTGTTCCTGGGCACGGGACTAATCGCGATTGCAACAGGTCTAGTCACAGTAGTGGTCGGCAACCTGCCTTTCCTGGGCCTCGTCGTCCCGAACATCGTCTCCATGTTTCGTGGTGATGACCTGCGCTCCAACTTGCCGTGGGTGTGCCTGGTGGGCATTGCCATCGTGACGGTCGCGGACATAATTGGCCGCGTCATTATCGCCCCGTTCGAGATTCCGGTATCGGTGATTCTCGGCATCCTGGGTGCTGCCATTTTCGTCTATCTGATCGTGGAGCGACGTCGTGCTTAATCTCAGTTCAACTCATACGGTGGCCAACCAGGTTGGGCCGCAAACGACGTCGTTTAGCACGGGCGCCGCGGCGCGCAGGTACTGGATCATCATTGCTGTGCTGGTGGGCTTGGCGACGTTGTTTACCGCGGGTCTGCTCGCATGGGACAACCCGTTGCCGTTCGGCACGGAGGGCTTTTGGCTGATCGCGCGTCGGCGCCTTGACGCCGTGATTGCCATGATTGTGGTTGCCTGCTGTCATGCAATTGCGACGGTGGCGTTCCAGTCGATTGCGAATAACCGAATTATTACGCCGTCGATTATGGGCTTTGAAGCGCTGTACGTGGCTATCAGTACCGCCGCGGTCTACTTCCTCGGCGCGACGGGTCTGATGAATGCTGGCTCGGTTGGGGCGTTTGTTCTGCAGCTTGCGCTGATGGTGGGGCTGTCGCTGGTGCTGTACGCGTGGCTGCTGACTGGGCAAGGCGCGGATATGCACAGCATGCTGCTGGTGGGCATCGTCATCGGTGGCGGGTTGGCCTCGGTATCGACGTTTATGCAGCGCATGCTGACGCCCTCGGACTTTGACCTGTTGACGGCGCGTCTGTTCGGTTCTGTCAACAACGCTGATCCGGAGTTTTTCCCGGTGGCAATTCCGCTAGTGGTAGGGGCAATCGTGGTGATTGCGCTGCATTCGCGGGCGCTGAACGTGATGTCGCTAGGCCGTGAGGTTGCGACGAATCTGGGCGTGAACTACCAGGTTCGGTCGATCACCGTGCTGGTCGCGGTGTCGGTGCTAATGGCAGTATCGACGGCCATGGTCGGCCCGATGACATTCCTCGGTTTCCTGGTCGCGACCATTGCGTACCAGGCTGCGGATACCTATGACCATCGCTTTGTACTGCCGATGGCGGGGCTGATCGGCTACGTCACGTTGGCCGGCGCGTATTTCATTCTCAATCACGTTTTCTACGCTCAGGGCGTGGTGTCCATCATTATCGAGCTGGTTGGCGGTTCGATCTTCCTCTACGTCGTTTTGAAGAAGGGACGGCTATGATTCTCCTCGACAGCGTAAGTAAGAGCTATACCAGCGAGGTGTCAATTGGCCCCGTTGACCTGGAAATTCCGACCAACTCCATCACGGCGCTGATCGGACCGAACGGTGCGGGCAAGTCCACGCTCTTGACTATGATTGGCCGCCTTCTGGCCGTCGATTCCGGCGACATCAACGTCGGCCCGTACAACGTGGGCAAGACCAAGTCGAAGGATCTGGCGAAGGTGCTGTCGATTCTGCGTCAGGACAATCACTTCGTCACCCGTCTCACAGTGCGCCAGCTAGTCAGCTTCGGCCGCTTCCCGTACAGCCAGGGACGCCTGACCGCCGAGGATGAGCGCATCATCTCTCAGTACATCGAGTTCCTCAACCTTGAGGCGCTCCAGGGCCGCTACTTGGACGAGCTCTCGGGCGGTCAGCGTCAGCGCGCGTATGTCGCAATGGTGCTCTGTCAGGAGACGGATTACGTGCTTCTCGACGAGCCGTTGAACAACCTGGACATTTCTCATTCGGTCGACATCATGTCGCACCTGCGCACTGCAGTGCGCGAGTTGGGGCGCACCATGGTGGTGGTGTTGCATGACATCAATTTCGCGGCTCGCTACGCCGATTACATCTGTGCGGTCAAGGATGGCCAGATTGTTGAGCACGGCCCAACCTCAGAGCTGATGCGTTCGGAGGTTCTGAGCCCAATCTTCAACACTCACATTGACATCGTCGAGGGCCCGCACGGCCCGGTCGCCTGTTACGGCTCTTAAGCCAATTCCGAGCCGGCCCCACACAGCCGATACAATCTAGCCTCATGACTATTACTGCTGCCGTTGACGGTTCCGCCCTGCACAACCCCGGACCTGCCGGGTGGTGCTGGTATATCGACGACAGCTGCTGGGCCGCCGGCGGATGGAAAGAGGGCACCAACAACCGCGGGGAGCTCACTGCTCTTGCCGAGCTGCTCCGCGCTACCGCGCACATCCCCGACGAGCCGCTGTTCGTCCTGTGCGATTCGCAGTACGTGATTAACTCTGTCACTAAGTGGATGCCGGGGTGGAAGCGCAAGGGCTGGAAGAAGCGCGACGGCAAACCTGTCCTCAACGTGGACATCTTGCAGGACATCGACCAGCTGCTCATTGGTCGCAACATTCATCTCGAATGGGTCAAGGGCCACTCCGGCCACGACATGAACGAGGCCGCTGATCAGCGCGCCCGAGCCGCCGCCACCGCGTATCAGAAGGGCACCGCAGTGCCCGAGGGTCCAGGTTTCGCCGGCGCGGGGAGTCGCGGGCAGACGAATGCAGCACAGGCGAATGCAGTGCCGACAAAAACCACGCCCGCCGCGCCTATCTCCGAGCCCAAACAACCCAAGACCGCAACCTTCGAGCAGGAGGGTCTCTTTGACCTCGCTGCCGACACCACCGTGACGCCCGAGGACGCCGCCAAGGAAGCGCTCACCGTTTTCCGCCGCGCCGCACATCGCGCTGAGCAGGGTAATGCCCGCGCCCTCAAGGCATTGCTTAACGACGCCCTGGGCGCCAACCTCGCCGTGCCAGACGGGCTTTCGGATGCCGAGCATGAGCTCCGCGTCGAGGGAACCACCGCTACCGCGCAGTTCACCACCGACGACTGGGTTGGCTTGGCTGTCTGGGATTTGTCCCAGGCAGTGGGGAAGGCCACAGGTTCCGCGCGTTTGCTGGGCTGGAATGTAGGCAGGTCTTAGCAGTAGTATGAAAGTTTGGTCTTTTAGGTAGACCACCAGGCAATCCGGGGTTACTGGTAGCCTGAAAACACATAAATTCTTTTACTCATTACATATAAGGAGCTCCGACTTCATGGCTGAGCACGAAGGTCCTCGTTCCGGCGAAGGCCGAGGAAATCGCGGAAACCGCGGGTCTAACCGTTCCCATGGTCGTGGCGAGGGCGGCTTTAACGGGCGCAACCGCAACGATCGTCGTGGACAGGGCGTTGGCCCAGGTGGTCGTGGCCGTGGTGGTCACGGTGGTCATGGTGGTAACCGCGATTCCCGTGGTTCGCGGGGCTTCCGTCGTGATGATCGCGACGATCGTGACTTTAACCGCGGCGACCGCAATGAGCGCGGTGGTCGTGGCGGTCGTGGTTACAACCGCAACAATCGCGATGATCGTAATGAGCGCGGCGAGCGCGGTTACAACCGCAACGACCGGGGCGACCGCAATGATCGTCGCGGCCCGGGCGGACGTGGTGGCCAGGGAGGCCGCAACTTCGACCGTCGTGGTGGCAAATCACGTCGCTCCAACCGTGGTGGCCGCTTCCAGGATGAGAAGCGTACGCACCGCACCGGCCCGCAGCGCCCAGGTTTCCGCGAGGAGCGCATTGAGGCCCGCAAGAACGAGCCGAAGCTGCCTGATGACATTCGTGCAGACGAGCTCGACCCGAGCGTCCGCCAGGATCTGAAGAGCCTGGCTAAGGACAACGCCGACAAGGTTGCTCGTCACATGATTATGGCCGCAATCCTGATGGCTGAAGACCCGCAGCGTGCCCTGGAGCACGCCCGCGCAGCGAAGGACCGCGCAGGCCGCGTCGGTGTCGTTCGTGAGACAGCTGGTGTCGCCGCTTACCACGCAGGTGAGTGGAAGGAAGCCCTGGCGGAGCTGCGTGCGGCTCGCCGTATCTCCGGTGGCCCAGGCATGCTGGCGGTGATGGCGGACTGTGAGCGCGGCCTCGGCCGCCCGGAGAAGGCCATTGAGCTGGCTCGCTCCGAGGAAGCCAAGCAGCTGGATAACGAGTCCAAGACTGAGTTGGCTATCGTCGCCGCCGGTGCTCGCCGCGATATGGGCCAGATTGATGAGGCTCTGGTTGAGCTGGAGACCCAGGACTTGAACCCGGATCGTGAGGATTTCGAAGCAGCTCGTCTGTTCTACGCCTACGCTGATGCGCTGGTGGAGGCCGGCCGTAAAGACGACGCGAAGGTGTGGTTTACCCGCTGCGCCAAGATTGATGTCGACCAGATGCTCGATGCTCGCGAGCGCATCGAAGAGCTGAGCAAGTAAACAGCCCAGCTGCCCGGCTCGCACAATCAGCCACCGCTGGCGCGATCCGGGTGCGCATCTACAATTCGTCGTAAAGCGTTCCTATTTCGTAAAAGGAGAAATGCACCTCATGGCTTCTGTCGCTTCTTCCTATGATGCCGCTCTGCTGGATCTGGATGGCACGATCTACGAGGGCGGCGCGGCGATTCCGAACGCGCTGGAGGGGCTGACTGAGGCAGCGCTGCCGATGGTGTTCATTACGAACAACGCCTCGCGCGCGCCGCAGACGGTGGCGGATCAGCTCAACGGGCTGGGCTATGACGTTCACGCGGACGATGTGATGACGTCGGCGCAGGCGGCCATTGAGATGGCTGCGGAGGTCATTGAGCCGGGCTCGAACGTCTTTGTGTTGGGTGCGGAGTCGTTTAAGCAGTTGGCTCGTGAGGCGGGGTACACCGTGGTGGATTCCGCTGATGACAACCCTGCGGCGGTTTTCCAGGGGCTTAACCGTGAGATGACGTGGAAGCAGATGTCGGAGGCGGCGCTGGCGGTGTCGCGGGGTGCGCGCTACCTGGTGTCGAATTTGGATACGACGCTGCCGTCGGAGCGCGGTTTCCTGGTCGGCAATGGTTCGGTGGCTGCGGCGATTTCGACGACGACGGGCGTGGCGCCGCTGTCGGCGGGTAAGCCGAAGCCTCCGATGTTCATTAAGGCGGCGGAGCGTATGGGCGCGAAGAATCCGCTGGCGATTGGGGACCGCCTGGATACCGACATCGCGGGCGGCAACGCTGCGAAGATGGACACGTTTATGGTGGTCACGGGAGTTTCCACGCATATGGATGTCGTCGCAGCGCCGCCCGAGCACCGCCCGACGCTCATCGGTGCTGACATGACCGCGCTGAATCGTGAGCTGGATCAGGCACGTCCGGCTCCGCAGGCTGGTTTCACCGCGCGTTACGACGACGCGGAGGCCGGTGTCATCGTTCTTTCTGGCGGTGACACGGAAGATCGCCGGTTGGCGAACCCGGCGGAGGCCGCGGTGGCGGCTCTGCTGACGGTCGTGGATGTGGTGTGGAACTCTGAGGCTGGTCGTGCTGGCGCGGTCGAGGTCGCGCAGGTTCGCGCGGATGGCTCGGCTGCTGAGGCGGCGCTGGCTGCCTGGCGGAAGTGATAGCTGATGAGTGAGATCGCACCGAAGCCGGGGCATGGGCAGGAGTCTGGTCCCGTGCCGGGGCCGAAACCTGGCCCCGCTCCTAGCCCGGCGGCAATGCCCGGTGCGCGCGAGGTAACTCCGGAGGCCGTCCGGGAGCAGGTTGCGGCTGCACTGTCCGCACCAGCGCCGACTCCGCAGGAGAGAGTCGCGCAGTTCGAGCGGGCGCATGAGATTTTGTATGAGGCCCTGGGCTCGTCACGCAGGGAAGGAAAGTGAACGCGGTGGCAAAGAAAGCTCCTAAGCGCAGGCTCGATGCGGAGCTGGTGCGAAGGAAGATTGCTCGCTCCCGTGAGGCGGCAGTGGACATGATTAAAGCCGGTCGAGTCGAGGTCGGTGGCTTCGTTGCCTCCAAGCCCGCGACTGCGGTGACAGGGGACGTGTCCATTCGCGTCAGTGGCCTGGAAGAGGACGAGAACTGGGCATCGCGCGGGGCGCACAAGCTGCTCGGGGCGCTGGAAGCTTTTGAGCCGCAGGGTCTGGACTTGAAGGGCCGGAAGGTGCTGGATGCCGGTGCCTCTACGGGCGGTTTCACCGATGTGTGCCTGCGCCGCGATGTCGACACCGTATACGCCGTCGATGTCGGCTACGGTCAGCTGATTTGGCGCTTGCAGGATGACCCGCGGGTGGTCGTGCTCGACCGAACTAATGTCCGCACGCTGACCCCCGAGATTCTCGGCGGCACGGCCGATGTCATGGTTGGAGACCTGTCCTTTATTTCTTTGAAGCTGGTTCTGCCAGCGATTGTTTCCTGCCTCGACGAGGGCGCTGACCTGCTGCCAATGGTCAAGCCTCAGTTCGAGGTGGGTAAGGAGCGCCTTGGCTCCGGTGGCGTTGTGCGTAGCGATGCGCTGCGTCAGGAAGTTGTCCAGGAAGTCGCTGAGTACGCTCGCACGCTGGGGCTGTCCTTCCGCGCGGCTGTGGCCAGCCCGCTGCCGGGTCCGAGCGGCAACGTAGAGTTCTTCCTGTGGCTGGTGAAAGACGGCGGCGCCAGCGATATTGGTGATGAGGCTATGGCTGCGGCCATCGCTAAGGCCGTCGAGGAGGGGCCGCACAATGACTAGCTCACCGACCGAATCACCGACCGGCTCACCGACTGGCGCGAAGACTCACTCACGGATTAGCAAGCCCAAGACCAGCGCCGGCAAGCGCGAGATCCTGCTGGTCCCGCACACTGGCCGCAGCGCCAACCTGGAAATGGCCGCCGAGGCTGCCGAGCTGCTTGAGGCCGCGGGTATCGATATCCGCGTGCTGGCGGGTAAGAACCCGGAGGCGCTGGCCGCGCACCCAACGCTCGGCAAGTACCCGCGCTACTGGCACTCCCCGCAAGCAGCGTCGGGATGCGAACTCGTCCTCGTCCTCGGCGGCGACGGCACCTTCCTGCGAGCCGCGGATATTGCGCACTCGGCTGACCTGCCGGTGCTCGGTATCAACATGGGGCACGTGGGCTTCCTCGCCGAGTGGGAGCAGGAGTCCATGACGGAGGCGATTAGTCGCGTCATCAAGCGTTCCTGGCGAATCGAAGATCGCATGACCATCCGCGCCACCGTCCGTGACACCACCGGCCGCGTCATTGGTTCGGGCTGGGCACTGAACGAAGTCAGCATCGAAAACGTCAACCGGCGCGGCGTGCTGGACGTCATTCTAGAGGTCGATGGTCGCCCGGTGAGTTCCTATGGCTGTGATGGTGTACTGATTTCCACGCCAACCGGCTCCACCGCCTACGCCTTCTCCGCAGGCGGGCCCGTGCTCTGGCCGGAGCTCGACGCGATGCTGGTCGTGCCCAACAACGCCCACGCGCTGTTCTCCCGTCCGCTGGTGATCTCCCCGCACTCGACCATCGCCATTGAGACCAACCACGACACCGCCGAGGCAGTCGCGGTGCTCGACGGCTTCCGCAACATCATCATGCCTCCGGGCAGCCGCATTGAAATCGAGCGCGGCGCGCAGCCGGTGCGCTGGGTGCGTCTGGACGATCAGCCATTCGCCGATCGTCTGGTGCACAAGTTCCGCTTGCCGACGTCCGGGTGGCGCGGCCCCGCCGAGGCGCAATAGCCCCTAAACACGGCAGACAAGATCCGTCACGAGACTCCACAACCGGGACCGTGCCCGCGGCCCCCAACTTCAAGGGAAGGACTGATTGCAGGCGCCATGCTGACTGAGATTTCCATCCGTGACCTCGGCGTTATCCCCGACGCGACGCTTGAATTCAGCCCAGGCCTGACCGTTCTCACAGGTGAAACCGGTGCGGGTAAGACCATGGTGGTCACCAGCCTCAAGTTGCTCTGTGGCGCGCGTGCCGACGCCGGCCGCGTGCGCACCGGCGCCGACAAAGCCTTGGTGGAAGGCCGCGTTTCCACCGAGCACCTCTCGAAGGAAGAGTCAGCCACCATCGATGCTGTGGTTTCTGAGCTCGGCGGCGAGCGCGATGAAAATGAGGAGTACCTGCTTGCCCGTCAGGTCTCCGCGAAGGGGCGCTCCCGGGCGTGGGTTGGGGGCCGCAGTGCCTCGGCTGCGGCACTGGCGGAGGTCTCCACGAGCCTGATTGCCATTCATGGCCAGAATGATCAGCTGCGCCTGCAAAGCTCCGATGAGCAGCGTGCGGCCATCGACCGTATGGATGCCGACACCATCGCACCAACCCTGGAAACCTACCGTCAGCAGCGCGCACACTGGCGCTCCCTGGTCAAAGAACTGGAAGAGAAGACCTCTAAGCGCCGTGAGCTGGCCATGCGTGCCGACCAACTCAGCTTCGCCATCGAAGAAATCGACGCAGTCTCGCCCGAGCCAGATGAGGACCAGGACCTGGCCTCCCAGATTCGCCGCATGCAGGATCTGGATGGTCTCCGCGACGCCGCCGCTGTGGCGCTTGCCGCCATCGACGGTGCCGCCGCCGTGGGCGTGACCGGTATGGATGCCGCCACCGAGGACTCCGGAGCCGCCGAACTTCTCGGTGCCGCAGCAAATGAGCTCGCCGCCGCAGACGACGAGGAACTCACCGAGTTTTCTAACCAGCTCAATGAACTGACCAGCCAGCTCTCCGAAATCTCCGCTGGTCTCGGCGCGTTTCTCTCTGGCCTGCCGGAGGAAACCGAGTCGCTGGACAAACTCATGCAGCGCCAGGTAGAGATCAAGAACCTCACCCGCAAGTACGCCCCGGACGTTGCAGGTGTCCTGGCCTGGCGGGACAAGGCGGAGCGCAAGCTCGCCACGCTGGATGTCTCCGGCGAAGCCCTGGACAAACTCACCGCGGAGATTAAGACCGCGGAGAAGAAGCTCGGCACCACCGCGCGGAAGCTCTCCAAGGCCCGCGCAAAGGCCGCGAAGCACCTGGAACAGGCCGTGACCAAGGAGCTCAAGGGTCTGGCCATGCCGCACACTTCGCTGGTGGTGGAGATCACCAAGGCCGACACCTTTGGTCCCGCTGGCGTGGACAACATCGAGTTTAAGCTCCGCGCCCACGAGGGTGCCGAGCCGCGCCCGCTGGCTTCATCTGCATCCGGAGGCGAGCTCTCCCGCATCATGCTGGCATTGGAAGTTGTCCTCGCCGAGGGACAGGCCGGGCACACGATGGTTTTCGATGAGGTCGATGCCGGTGTTGGTGGGCGCGCGGCTGTGGAGATTGGCAAGCGCCTGAAGCAGTTGGCGGTGAATAACCAGGTGATCGTCGTCACGCACTTGCCTCAGGTGGCGGCGTTTGCGGATACCCACTTGGTGGTCAGTAAGGATGTGCGCTCGGGGGCGGTGTCGTCGAAGGTGACGAGCTTGGGCGATGAGGAGCGGATTGATGAGCTCGCGCGGATGATGGCGGGCTTGGACGATTCGGACTCCGGACGCGCGCATGCGCAAGATCTTCTGGATCAAGCTCGGCGCGCCTTCGTGGCCAAGTAGCTGCACTTATGTTTCACTAAGTGCCATGAGTCTGTTCTCTCGGAACGAAAAAGATCTTCCTGGCATTTCGGGGACTGTGCGGGACGGTTCCCGCCTGGATCGTGCGCTCAAGCGCATGGGCGAAGGCGACATCGTGGTGATCGATGCGCCGGATATCTCGCGTCCACTGGCACAGCAGTTGATTGATGCCAAGGTCGCCGCAGTGGTGAACACCGGCGCGTTTACCACGGGTTTTGTGCCGAATTACGGCCCGCAGATGATGCGTGACGCCGATATTGAAATGGTGCAGAACGTCGGCGACGAGGTCTTCGAGAAACTCAAGGACGGTAAGAACGGCAGGCTTGACGACGGCAAGCTCTACCACGGTGACCGCCTAATTGGACAGGGCGACGAGGTCGACCAGGACGAGCTCGAGCGCGCCTTCGACGAGGGCCGCACCAGCATGGTCGACCGCCTGGAGGCTCTCTCCGGCAACTTGGTGGAGTTCGCCAAGACCGAATCCCCGCTCTACATCGATGGTCTGGGCATTCCGGACGAGACGGAGCCGCTGCGTGGCCGCAAGGTCGTTGTGGTCAGCCCTGGTGAGGGACACCGCAAGACGCTGGAAGACTTGAAGAACTTCATTCGCGAGTACGAGCCGCTGCTCATCGGCGTCGATGCAGGTGCCGACACGCTCTTCGACCTGAAGTACGAGCCGGACTACATCATCGGCGACCCGGAGAACATCAACTCCGAGGCGCTGCGGTCTGCCGGTTGCGTGATCCTGCCCGCTGATCCGGACGGTCACGCGGTGGGCCTTGAGCGCATTCAGGACCTCGGCATTGGTGCCATGACCTTCCCGGCACTGTCCGATTCCGCCACTGACCTGGCGCTGGTGTTCGCCGCGCATCACGACGCCGACATGGTCGTCTCCGTCGGTGCCCCGCAGAACATCGACAGCATTTACCACGATGAGGATCAAAGCGGCGTGCCGTCGGCGTTGCTGTCGCGTTTGAAGGTCGGGGAAAAGCTTGTCGACGGTCGCATGGTCGCCGACCTCTACCAGGTCAATAGCCGTGGTTTCGGTGTGGCCTGGGCAATCCTCGCTATCTTTGTCGCCGTTGCGGTGATCTTCGCTATCGCTGGTACTTCCGGTGATGGTTCTGTCAGCGAGAATCTGATCGATACCTGGAACTCCATTGCACTGTGGTTCCAGGGGCTGTTTAAGTAGTTTTAGCGATATCTTGAGCATTGTGAGCGCCTAAAGTTTTCAGCTGTCAGTGCTGATTGAGGCGTCGGCGAAAGGAATGAGGGACGGGCGATGGCGAAGAAGCGCAGGAGCGGGAAGTTTACAGCCGGTGTGACAGGTGCTGCCCTCGGTGTAGCGGCAGGCGCTGCGCTGGGTGCCTATGTGCTGAACCCCGCTGGTGCTGGCATTGATTTCGGCACTGGTGCCGCCTCTGAGCGCGATGCTGCCGTCGCGCGTGCCGATGCGCAGCAAGCGCGTGCCGATGAAGCCAATCGAATCATCGAGCCCATCGTCGGGGAGATCGTCAAGGACTCACTGAAAGATGTGCCTGTTCTTGTTATCGCGACTCCCGATGCCACTGATGAGCAGATGGCAGGGGTTTCCGAGACCCTGCTCGCTGCTGGTGCCCCGGATGCGGGCGTGCTGAAGTTAACCGATAAGTTCCTCTCTGCCGCTGGAGCGGATGAGCTGAAGGACACGGTTTCTACCTCGCTGCCTGCTGATGTGCAGCTGGATCCGGAGCGCCGAGAGCCGGGCCGACAGGCTGGCCAGGCGCTGGCTCCGGTGTTGGAGCTGGATAAGGATGGGGGAGAGCGGGCTTCCGCTGCTGACCGAAAGCTGCTGTTGGAGGCCCTGAAGGGCGGCGGCTTTGTCGAGTACGAAGAGGGCACTCTGCGCCCGGCTGCTGGCATTGTGATTGTTGGTAATCACGGCACCGTCTCGCGCGCTGCGATTGACAAGGGCGAGGATCCGGAGTTTGGCGCTGGTCTGGTTGCCGATCTGGCGGTGGCGCTGGCTGAGGGCTTTGGTCCTGGCGAGGATGCTGCTGGTCACGTTGTGGTGGGGACTGACGGCTTTGGCCGTGAAGGCGTCAGTGCTCTGCCGGACGAGCGTTGGGGCGCCGACCCCTCCGTGAAGCGTGTGAACGCTGTGTCTGATGCTGCGGGGCAGGTTGGGGTTGTTGGGGAGTTGAAGAGGTAAAAACACATGGAAGTTAGTCGGGAAACAGTAGAGCAGCTTCTCAAGTTCTCTTCTGACAGAAAGTGGGAGGTTTTTCATACTCCTGAGAATCTTGCTAAAGCGATCTCAATTGAGTCTGCTGAGTTGCTCGAGCTTTTTCAATGGGATGCAAAATATGAGAAAGCTGACCTCGAGGATGAGCTTGCAGATGTGCTGAGCTACTGCCTTTTGCTGGCTCGTAGGGCTGAAATCGATCCTAATGAGGCGATTGCGAAGAAAATCACCCTAAATGAAGTGCGCTATCCGCGTAGTAAAAGCACGGGAAGCTCGCTTAAGCACGACAGGCTGTAACGTGACCAAGAGAAAACTGCTTCCAGCGCCAAGGGCATTTGTTGAGCGAGTCGACTACGCAAGTAGTGGCATCGACGAGCTAAAGGGAAAAGATACTCCTTACCGCCGTTTTATTATTGACTACCCTACCGTCTACATCATTTCATTGCGGGATAACAAGGGATCGTATCGAGTCTATGTGGGGGAAACGAACTCGATTGTCCAGCGAACGACCCAGCATCTCGAGGGAGATACAAAGGCATCTAACTCCAAGCGAAATCTCTGGATTGATTTACGTGATGGCGCTGGAACCCAGATGTATGTGATTGGGCACTCTCTATTTAATAAGTCGCTGACTCTGGATATTGAGAATCGACTTATGCAGTACTTGCCTAGCAACGAATCGGTGAAATCTGCCAGTGAGACCAGTGTCGCTACTGAGAATGCGCGAACAAATGCGCAAGGTGATTACTTCACCAAGGAGCATTTAGACAAATCTTTCACCCAGATTTGGTCTAAACTACATGCTCTGGATCAACAGCTATTTCCAGCTGAACGTATTATTCGCGAATCTGCACTCTTTAAAGCATCACCTTTTCATGAGTTAACTACAGAGCAGTCTGATGCAAAATTTGAGATAATTAGTGCAGTCATAGATCAAATGCAATCAATCGCAGAGTCTAGGCTGATTATGGTTTCGGGCGCTGCTGGAACTGGCAAGACAGTATTGCTTAGCAGCGTTTTTTATGATTTGTGTCAGAAGCTCCCAGCTATTGAGGAGCACCTCGGGAAATCGACTCTTGACGCGTATATGCTAGTCAACCATGATGAGCAAGTTACTGTGTATCAGCAGATTGCGGAAAAATTAGGCATTTCGAGTACTAAGAACCTTAAAGTCATGAAGCCGACATCCTTTATCAATCATCGGGAGCCAGATGAAAAGGTTGATGTCGTCCTAATCGACGAAGCTCATTTGCTATGGACGCAAGGAAAACAGTCGTATAGGGGTAAGAACCACCTTAAAGATATTTTGCAACGCGCACATGTGGTTGTAGCAGTGTTTGATTCGGGCCAGATTCTTGCCGCAAATCAGGTGTGGGAGCCGGCGGATTTGGAATGGATGGAGCAGCGAGTCGATAAAAGTATTGATTTAAAGCTTCAGATGAGGATGCTTGCATCGGAGGATACTATCCAGTGGGTGCGCTCTTTTGTCGACGACGGTATTATCCGTAAGATTCCGAAGGATAATAAATACAGTATTAAAATTTACGATGATCCTAACCAGCTATACGAATCAATAAAGGACAAAGCTTCAAACGTAGAAGAAGGATTATCTAGGCTAATAGCTACGTATGATTGGCAGTTTTCGAGTGCACGGCCACCTGCCGAGAATAAACTATGGAAGGTTCGAGTCGGTGATTTTTCACTGCCATGGAACAATCAAAAGAAGGATACTGAGAAGAAGACTGCAGGCCTGCATCTGAGCTGGGCAGAGCGTCCACAAACTATTGATGAAATCGGTTCTATTTTTACTATCCAGGGTTTTGACCTGAACTATGCTGGTGTCATCATTGGCCCTTCTGTCAAATATCGTGATGGAAGAATTATTTTCGATCCATCTGAGTCGTGGAATCCAAATGTAAAGAATAAACGGACGTTGAAAGATGGTTCGAAACAGTCGTTCGCTGAAGAGCTGTTGAAGAACCAGCTTAATGTCTTACTTACTAGAGGCGTACACGGGCTACATATCTATGCTGTGGATCGCGAACTTCGTGAAGCGTTGACAGCTGCCGCATCTGGATTAAAGGACGACTAACCGGGGGATTGGTCTCGGGATATTTAATTTGCGGAAAATCACAGGGTTTCTCTGTTTCGCGTTCGCAATCGCTTTATATGATGGACTTCTTGGACTAGTGAATAGATAGTTGGAACGAGGGTTGTATCTTTCTCTCGAATTTCTATTAGAAGTCGTGATTCGTTTTAGATGTGGATTCTCGGAATTATTATTTCCTGACTATTAGGGGCTCTTCGCGTTCTGGAGTGCGTTGCTGACCGCAGAGCCTGGTTCGGGGTGGCACAACATGTAGGGGTCCTGTCAGGTCACAAGATGACAGTTACGACGCTTCCATCTGACCGAACCAGGACCCTGTTGTGCAGCCTAGTGGCAACCGCGTCGAAGACACTAGCTGCCGCACGGTTGAAATCGGCTTGACGATCACCGGAGCCGCCGACGGGGGAACCTTCACCATCATCGACGCCGCCCCGGTCGCTGTCGAAGGGGCACTGCCCCGACTGCACCCAACCCGGGAAACTGCGTGATCACACTGTCCGCCGACTGGTTGGTCTGCCGGTCGTGGGGTTTCCCACCCGCCTGCACGTTCGTGTCCCCCGATTCACCTGCACCAATCAACAATGTCGGAGGAAAATCTTCCAAGCCTCCCTCAACGGCGCCGATGACGGGGCCAAGCTCACCCACCGGGTGACCGGCTGGATCCTCCAGCGGCTGGCCATCGACCGGATGAGCGTGGCCACCACCGCGCAAACCCGAGACCAGCTGGACGGAAAAGACGGCGATGTTGGCGCCGGCGAACGCCCCGGCCGGCAGCAGCCACGGGACCGTCGTCCCTATCCCGGCTTGTTCGCGTCCGGGTAGGCGTCCAGGCCGGGGAAGGGCGGAGCGTCGCGATGGGCGTCGCGGTAGCGGGGCAGGTGCTCGGCCAGGATGTCGAACTCGTCCGGATGCAGCTCCACGATGAGCTCCAGCCACCAGATCAGCGGCCTGTCGGGAGCGGACTTGATCGACGGTAGCGTCAGGTCAAGGCCGGGGGGAGGAGAACATGGCGTCGTACAGCTCCCTCTTGTCCTCCTCTTCGGCGGAATTGCACACGATCAGCTTCATGATCAGGTCGCCGCGGCGCTCCCGGTAATTTACGTTGGCGCCGGCCTCGACCAGGCGGGCGAAGACCTCGCCGTCGCGCGGGCCCAGCTCGTCGTGTGCGCCCAGGAGAATCGACAGGGCGTTTTGGCCGGAAGAGGTCGCCGCGGCGTTCGCGCCGGCATCCAGAAGCGCCAGCGCCCGGTCGGCCCGGGCATCTGCGTCGCGGTCGGTCAGTGCGTCGAGCAGTTCGTCGTCGAGGTTCTGATCACGGTGCACGGCTGTCATGGCCGCAACCTTTCCACGCCCGAAACGGTCCCGCAGCCGAAACGGCCCCCGGGCTCATTGGTTCTCCGTGTCCTTGTACCGGTACGACGACACCGCGTACACCGTCGCCGCCAGCGCCAACCGGGTGGCCCGGTCCACGCCGGGCTCGATGCGCAGGCGGTAGCGGTACCTGGACAGGAAGTAGGCGCCGAGCCCCATGCTTTCCCTGCTTATCGACGCCACCGTCGGCCCCTCGCCGGCCTTCTTCGCGGGCTGGCCCACGTCGCGGAAGACGTGCACGAGCGAGCAGCCGAGGTCCCCGTCGGCGAGGAGGTCGCCGGCTTCCGCGCGGATGGCGAGGCTGAGGCGGAACCACCGCCTGGTCCCGGTGATGCGCGCTACCGGCGTGCCGTCAGGCAGGGCGGCGTCGTAATTGGTGCCGCCCATGCTGCGCGGGTCGATGATGTGGAGCAGGTCGACGGGGTCGTCGGGGCCGGTGGCCTCGAGGACCATCACCCGGGGAGTGAGGAACCCGCGTTCCTCCAGGCACGGCCTGCGGTTGACGTGGCCGACGATGTCGCCGCCGGCGTCGCGGGCGACCATGTCGGTGCTCGACGTCTGCTCGAAGGCGAGCTCGTCGAGCTCGAGGAAACCCGACCCGCCCGCGACGGTCCGGGGAGGGAGAGCAGCCGTGCCGGGCCGCCACGTCGGTTCGCCCCGACGAGGCATGGGCAGGGGGCTGGGCCGTTCTTCCCCGTGGTCGGCCCAGTAGCTCGACTCGGTGGCCTGCTCCCACAAACTGCGTTCGTCGGTCATGGCGGTTCCTCCAATTGGCCGTGGCGCGCTGCCGTGACGTGCTTGAGCACCGAACTTAGTCGAATCCTCTCGGCGGCGCCACGTGCTACCTGGGCTCCGACTGCTCCGGCCACAGGCCCCTCAGCGCCAGCCGGGACCGGTGGAAACCTCCGATCGGGTAATGGCCGTGCAACGTCATGAGAAAACCCCAGAATTTCCATGGAGTGCCCCGGGCCTCTTCGGCGCGGGCGACCATCTCAATGCACGCCACAATATCGGCGGGAAAGTAGTCGACGCCCGGCGTGTTCGGAGGGGATCTCCACGCCTGCTGCGCCCGGTACGAGGCGGCCATCGCCGCCGTCGCGGCCGTCGACGGAAACCGGTCGACGAAGTGCTCGGCCGCGTCGAGGGCCGTACGGGATTCCACCTCGACGGCCGCGTCGAAGTCGATCAGTTCCGCCGTCGGATCCGGTTCGCGGAAATAGGATTCGATGATCGCCGCCGCCAGTTTCTTGGCCGGAGCCGAGTCGACCGACGTTCCGTCCGGCCGCAACCCCGCCAACTTGAACGCATGCGCCCGAGCCGCATCGCCGTGGCCGAAAGCCACCGAGAACACCTCCATCGACCGCCAGAGCTCATCGACGTCGAAGCACTCCACGGCGATGCGCCGCACCAGATCTCGGGCATCGTCGCGGTCCGAACCGGCCAGCCATTCGACGACGGATCCGGCATCGATCGCCTGCCGGTCATCCCGGTTCAGGGACACAAGGCCCCGATCCAGAAACCGGGCGGTCGTCGCCACCGACGCGGCCGTCGACGGCCGGCCGCGGTAGTAGACCATCACGGCCGCCTGGGCGCCATACGGTGCTTCGGAAATGATCTGCGCATAGCCGACCTCGTCGCCGAGGAAACTGGCGAGCGACAATCGGCGCCCCCACTCTTCGAGGTTTCCGCCGGTGCCACGCCGCGCGGTCAACCAGTCGAGCAGTTCCGCCAACTGGTCGTCGTCGAGAAGCACCTGGATGTGTCGCACCAGGATCGTCTCCTCATCGTCGACCTCACCATCGATGACGTCCTCGATCCACGCGAGCATCGCACCGTTTCGAGGGGGACATGCGGCGACTATGCAATCGAGCAGAGGATCCCCCAACCTGCTGATCTCCGCCCGCTCCCAATCATCGCAGAAAGGGTCCGTTTCGGCTGGGACGGGGGCGTCGTCAAGCAACCGACGCACCGCGTCGCGCGCCGGCGCAACCGCGTCCTGCAGCAGCCGCACCGCCATGTCCGGACGCCCGGCGTGACCGATCCGATCGGCGTCGGCGCACACCGAAGCAACGGACTCCCGGAGCGCATCGGCGCCCGGGCCCGTCGCCCGCAGCTCTGCAAGCGAGGCGGCAGAGACATCGCGGCACTGCGCGTCGGACATCGACGACGTCGGCCACGGGAACTCCTCGCCGTCGAGCCACGGATCCAGCTCCACGTCCTCGCCATGGGCACACAACCAGGCGTTGGCCGAGCCGTCGCCGTAGCGGGAGTCGTCCGGGTAACCGCGCACCACCCCGGGAAATCCCGCCGCCGCCACGTCCGGCAGCGCACCCCGGCCAAACACAACCAACGCCACCGCGCACAGGTGCTCGCAGTACGGGGAGTAGATGGTCGCCCCGCAATCGCACCGCGCCGCGCCCGGGAACATCATCCCGTCGTAGGACACCCGGTGCCCCGCGACCTCCGCCTCGTACATCCCCGGCCCCGGAGGGCCGAACGCCACCTGGTCGGCGAGATCCGCGCCGCGCCGCAACCGCGGCAAGCCGATCCAATCGACCAGCGTCTGCAGGTGACGGACGGGCTGGGCGGAAAAATCAACGCTGCGATGGTTTCCGAGGTTCGACGTCATGGCCCCATCGTGGCAGCAAGGGCGGATCACGATTCCCGGGAGGAAAGCTTTGGGCGAACGCCTGTTCGAGGCACGCTGCTGCGTGAACTGCGGCAACTCCTTCGGCGTGTGCCCCGACAACGCCGTGATCAAGTTCGAGCCGGGCTGCTACGAGTTCAAGTACGACTACTGCAAGGGCTGCGGCGTCTGCGCCGAGGAGTGCCCGTGCGGCGCCATTTTCATGGTGCCGGAGGAGATTTAGGGGCTGGAACGGCGCGGGGTGCCGGTGCGGCCGGTGCCTCGCGGAGCTGCTGCGGGCCGGGTACTTTGTAGGCAACACCGTCTCAGGAGGGAACGTCATGGATTGTGAAGAAATCACCCGCACCCTGCAGTGGCTGGGCATGGAGTTGCTGCGGCCTGAGGTCCTCTCAGACCGTGATACGACGCCCATGGCTGTCCTCACCGCGCAGGGCATGGCCGGCCCCGCCTTCTCGCACGTGCTCATGTTCGACGCGGAGATGATCGCGGATCACGGGGATTACGCGGATTGGGTGCGCGAGTGGGCTAAGGCGACCGGCAAGTCCCACCTGCTTTCCGACGTCGACGACAGCATCGACTTCGACGGCGGCACCTCGTGGCTGTCGTGCACCCTCGACGGCCGCACCACCCGCGTCGAATTCATGCAGTACGGTGACTATCTGGACCCCGAGGTCGCGGCCACGGTCGAAGAGGATTTCTCCGACGTGCCGGGTCGTACCCGCGTGCGCGGATCCTTGGGCCAGACCGGAACGTTCGCGTGGGTGCCCGACGACACCGTCGATGCGTTCCTCGAGTTCATCCCCACATTGACCCGGGGCTGACGTACGCCGCCGTCCGCGGCCCCTACGTCGACAGATCCACCTCGTCCCAGTCCGCCCCGGGCTCGAACAACCAGGACAGGGCACGGTGCCACCCCAGATGGGTGCCGGCGCGGGCGCCGTCGAAGGTGGCGGGGTGCTCGGGATGAAGGGAATCGTCGACGGCGCTCCACCGCAGGGAGCGGACGAACTCGTACTCGTCGCACAATTCGGGCAGGGCGATGAACTCGCTGGCACGCGCGTGCACGGCGTCCTCGCCGTTGGCCGCTACCCACTGCATTAGCAGCTCCACGAAACGGGCCTCGCGCGGGGCCCACGCCGAAAACGCGCCCGGCAGGACCTCGCGCACCCCCTCCAGCGGCGGCGTCGCCCCGCCGACCAGGTACCCCGCCAACTCCGACACGGCCACCAGCGCGATGAACCGCTCCGCCCATTCCCGTAGGTCGTCGAGAGAATCGCGCTCGAACACGTACTGCCGCCGCGTCTCGCCGATGTGGCGGATCAGGGAGAACATGACCGGCGTCATCTCCCGCAGCCAGACCAATCACGCCGGAAGAACGTCCCCGCGGTCCGCCGGCAAGCGACGCCGCGCCGGGCGGCCCGCCCTCGGGTAGATTCGTCCGCATGAGCACCGACATGAACCGCGCCGCCGTCATCGAGGCCCTCCAGCGCCTGGGCCTGCGGCTGCAGGACGCCGCGGCGGTCCACCCGGACGAGTCCGACCCGTATTACATCCTCACGGCGCAGGGGGAGCGGGACATGGCGTTCGCGCACGTCCTCGACTACGACGCCGAGATGGTCGAGGAAGACGACGCCTACGCCGGCTGGGTCCGCCTGTGGGCGCGCGTCACCGGCCGGGAGCACGGGCTGGCCGACGTAGCCTCGCACGTCGATTTCGACGGTGGCACGTCGTGGCTCGCGTACCGCCTGGACGGCGCGGCGGTGCGGATGGAGTTCGTCCAGGACGGCGATTGGCTGGACCCGGACGTCGCCGAGCGGATCATCGAGGACTTCGGCGACGTCCCCGGCCGCGTGCGCCTCTACGTGGACAACGGCCAGGGCGGTACCTACGCGTGGCTGCCGGAGGAGAGCATCGCCGGGTTCCGCGCGCTGTTCCCCGAGGCCGAGCGGGCGTGACGACGCCCCGCGCATAACCTCAGCCCCGCGGCTCCCGCGCACCGGGCGCTCGTCCGGGATCAGCCGCGATTCCGGCACCGGCGGGATCCAGCGGGCGAGCACCGGCAGGATGCGGTCCTCGTTGGAGACCAGGCCGGAGCCGGCGACGAAGCTCGCCGCCACCGCGATGGCCATGATTGGCGTCCACGACCCCGCCAGCGCCCCGTTTTCCACCCCGACCGCGATAACGATGAGCCCGAACTCCGAATAGTTCACCAACGTCAGCCCGCCCAGGCCGATCTCGATGAAGAACGCCACCAGCAGCAGCTCGCGCACCGAGATCAGCGCCCCGGAGAGGCGGTCGGCGACCGGGTGGCCCGACAGCACGATGCCCGCCACCAGCGACCCCAGCGAACCCGACACGTTGGCCAGCTCGAACAGCGAATACGCCGCCACCGCGATGCCCACCTACATCAGCGCCGTGGCGTCCAGCCCCGCCAGCGACGCCACCGGCAGCAACCCCAGCAGAGCGAACACTCCGGCGAAGACCACGGTGTTCGTGACCGTGTGGCCCGCCGCCGTGCCGACCACCCGCGGCTGCACCATGTCCCGCGGATTGAGCTTCAGGCCGATGGTGAACAGCAGCACCGTCACGCCCAGTTCCGCGAGCACGTCGATGAACGGGATCCGGTCGATGCCGACCTCGCTGATGGCGAACCCGGTGCCGAGGAAACCGATGAGCGGCGGCCGTCGCCGGTTAGCTTGCCGACGGATTCGACACGAGGCGGTGCGGTCCGAAGAACCCGACGCGGACCTTGCCCAGGTCGTCGTCGTAGGCGAAATACAGGCGCGGGATGTTGTCGCCGCCGCCCTCGGCGATTCTGATGTGGGCCTCCATGACCTGCGTGCCGCCTTCTTCGGTGGGGAACGTGCGCGTGGCGGCGAAGCGCCGGTTGTTCATGGTGCCTTCGGATTCCTTCATGGCCAGGGTCTTCTTCGTCGCGGGCCAGTGCAGCGGGGCCCCGGAGTCGCACCATTCCCAGAATCCGGCGACCTTCGATTCGGGGTCGGCGGTCTTGGCTTCTGCGTAGGCGGCCAGGGCGACGAATGCGCGCCACGCCTTCGCGGCCCACACCGACGCGTTGGGGCTGGCGTCGAGGGTCTCGAGTTGTTGGGCGGCATCGTCGGGGATGGACAACCATCGGCCGAGCAGCTCGCGGGCGTGTTCGAAGCAGTCGGCCGACGTGCTGTTGGCGTCCTGGCTCATGGCGTCGACGATGGTCGCCACGTCGCCGTCGGGCCAGGGCCACAGGTCTTTGCCGCGCAGGTTGCGTTCGAGCGCCGGGTTGGCCGTCAGCGCGAAGCTCAGCGCCGATTCCAGGGACTGCATCAGGGCTTTGCGACGGGCGGCGTCGGCGTCGAGCGCCGTGAATTCCTCGTTGAGCACCCCGTACTCCAGGGAGCTTTCGCTCAGTGCGTCGAAGAGGGCACCGTTGTCGCGTTCCAAGTCGCTGATGGTGCCGGCCAGGCGCTTGTTCGCCTTTTCCAGGGCGGCGATGGTCTCCGCCGCGTCGCCGCCCACGCCACCGCCGACGGTGCGCAATGCGCGGTCGGACCGCAGGTAACGGGCGATGGCCGCGGGCGGTTGCCGAACGACGCTGCGCGGCGCGACTTGCATGGTCACCCACTCCATGAGCACCTTCGACGACCGCAGCCGCCGCATGGGATTGGTGCGGGTGGCCAGGTCGCTGCCGTTGGTGGAGGGGTGGAAGATGCGGACGTGTCCCGCCGGGACGAAGTAACCGCCCGGAGTGAAGCGTTCCGACAGGCCGGTCTCCACGTCGGCGCCGATAACCTGGACTGCGCACAGCCCGGCGAGGCGTCGCGCGATGGCGTCGGCGGTGGCCGTGACCTCCCGGCGCTGCTCGTCGGACTCGTCGGTCGGACGCAGGACGATGAACGGAATCGACCGGTCGCGACTGGCCAGGGCGTCGGCGTAAAGGTCGGCGATGGCGTCGTCGACGAGCATCGAGGTCGGGTCGAGCGGCCAATTCGCCGACGTGGACTTCTCGAGCAACGCCGTGGCCACGCGGGGTGCGGCGATGCTGATGGGCACGGCCGACTGGGTCTGCTCGGTGGACACCGAACAGTAGTAGTCGGCGGGGCCCCCGTCGGGGTGGGCCGTGGCGATGATCTCCGTCGACCAGAATGCGCCATCCGGTTTCGTTTCGGTCAGGCGGAAGGCGACCGTGCGGCCGGTCGACCCCTTGCCGAATCCATCGGCACCGCCTTCACCGCCTGCATCGCCCTCAACGCTTCTGCCGCCGTCGTCGTCACCTGCGACTGGCGGGACGTCGGTGACGTCGAGCATGGTGAAGCACTCCGTGCCCTTCGTGTCGGAGCCGCGGCCGGGCGCGATGAACTCCCGCGTGTAGGGCTCACCATCGGCGGGAAGTTCCTGCCGGTACTTGCCGCGGATCCAGTCGGCGGCGGCCGAAGCCACGCGCCGCGTCACATCCTCGTCGAAGTGGTTCCACTGAGCGCGGTACTGCTCGGCCATCCGTCGCTTCTCCTCGGGCGTTCGTCGATCGTCGGCCGGTGTTCGGCCGCGGCGAAAAGGATAGCGGAAGCCGCGGATCGACGATCCCCGCGAAATCCCGGGCGTTCGAGGGTGTCCGGGTGCACCCGCCGCGGGTGAAAACCAACCCGAATCGCCATCTTTCTTCAGGATTCAGGGTCCTGCGGATAAGTTTTTACTGTCCCTTAAGGAACAAAAGGAGGACCCCCATGTTCACGTCCCGCAAGACGAAGATCGCCGCGGCCATCTCCGCCGGCATCCTCGCCCTGACCGGTTGCTCGTCCGACGGCGACGGCGCCTCGGGTGACGAGACCTACAAGATCGGCATCAACCAGCTGGTCCAGCACCCGGCGCTCGACTCCGCCACGGAGGGCTTCAAGGAAGCGTTCGAGGACGCGGGCGTGGAGGTCGAATACGACGAGCAGAACGCCAACGGTGAGCAGTCCACGGCCCTGACCATCGCCCAGCAGTTCGGGTCGAAGAACCTGGACCTGGTCCTGTCGGTGGCCACCCCGGCCGCGCAGGCCACCGCCCAGAACGTGATGGACACGCCGGTGCTGTTCACCGCCGTGACCGACCCGGTCGAGGCGGAGCTGGTCGATTCGCTCGACGCCCCGGGCGCCAACGTCACGGGCACCTCCGACATTGCGCCGATCGACCAGCAGTTCGAGATGATCCAGGAGCTGCTGCCGGACGCGAAGAAGATCGGCATCGTTTACGCCTCCGGCGAGGTCAACTCGAAGGTGCAGGTCGACGAGGCCAAGAAGGTCGCCGAGCCGCTGGGCCTGGAGATTGTGACCCAGACGGTCACCAACGTCACCGAGATCCCGCAGGCGGTCCAGGCCATCGGTGACGTCGACGCGTTCTACGTGCCCACCGACAACCTGGTCGTCTCGGGCATCGCGTCGCTGGTCCAGGCCGCAGAGGCCACCGAGACCCCGGTCATCGCGGCGGAGGAGGGCACCGTCGAGGGCGGCGCCGCCATCGCCCTGGGCATCAACTACGAGGAGCTGGGCCGCCAGACCGGTGAGATGGCGCTGCGCATCCTGCGCGACGGCGAGGACCCGGCCACCATGCCGGTGGAGAAGGCCAACGAGTACAAGTACGTGGTCAACGAGGACGCCGCGAAGCGCCAGGGCGTCGAAATCCCCGAGTCGATCCTGAACGAGGCTGAAAACGTATGATTTCCGCCGTCGAATTCGGCCTCATCTACGGGGTGATGGCGCTGGGCGTGTTCCTCACGTTCCGCGTCCTCAACTTCGCGGACCTGACGGTCGACGGTTCCTTCACCACCGGCGGCGCCACCGCGGCCGTCGCGATCCTGGCTGGCTGGAATCCTTTCCTGGCCATCGTCGCGGGCTTTGCGACGGGCTTCGCCGCGGGTTTGGTCACCGGCCTGCTGCACACGAAGGGCCGCATCGACGGTCTGTTGGCGGGCATTTTGACGCAGATCGGCTTGTGGTCGGTCAACCTTCGGATCATGGGGTCGTCGAACGTGCCGCTGTTGCGCGCGGACACCATTTTCACTCCGCTTCGCGACGCCTGTCTGATGGGCACGTGGGCGTCGGTGGGCATTTTCGCCGTCATCGTCGCCGTGGTCGCGGTGCTGATCGTGTGGTTCCTCAACACGGATTACGGCCTGGCGGTGCGCGCCACCGGCGACAACGGTCCGATGATCCGTTCCTTCGGCGTGTCCACCGACGGTACGAAGATGTTCACCTTGGCGTTGTCCAACGGCCTGGTCGGTGCGGCCGGCGCGGTGTTCGCGCAGTATCAGGGCTTCGCCGATAACTCGATGGGCGTGGGTCTGATCCTCATCGGCCTGGCGTCGGTAATCATGGGCCAGGCGCTGCTCGGCGAGCGGTTCCTGTGGCTGTCGGTTGTGGCCGTGGTGGTCGGTGCTGTGGTGTACCGGCTGATCATCTTCGCCGCACTCGAGGTCGGCCTGAACCCGAATGACATGAAGTTCATCACCGCCGCGCTGGTGGTGCTGGCGCTGCTGCTGCCGCGGTGGCGTGGGATCTTCGGCGGCGCCTTGGCCGGTACGCGCGTCAATCGCGGCGGCCGTGGCTCGGCCTCCGGTGGGGCCGGCGGGAACGATCTCGCGGCCGCGGCTCCGGCTGCCGCCGCCGGTTCGGACGAGGGGAAGGTGAAGGCGTGATGCTGAAGATTGGCAACGTCTCCAAGACGTTTTTCCCGAATACGGCCAACGAGCGTCGCGCGTTGGTCGACGTGTCTCTGGAGTTGGCGGAGGGTGATTTCGTCACCATCATCGGCTCCAACGGTGCGGGCAAGTCGACGCTGCTCAACGCGGTGTCGGGGCGGTTGGGCATCGATTCCGGCGAGATCGCCATCGACGGCGTGTCGGTGGCGGGGATGCCAGACTACAAGCGCGCCAAGTACATCGGCCGGGTGTTCCAGGATCCGCTGGCCGGCACGGCGCCGAGCCTGACCATCGAAGAGAACCTGTCGCTGGCGTACCTGCGCGGCAAGCGCCGGGGGTTGGGCATGGGCCTGACCAAGGCGCGTCGCGAGGTCTTCGTCGAGCAGCTGCGGTCTCTGCAGTTGGGCCTGGAAGATCGCCTGATCACGAAGGTCGGGCTGCTCTCCGGTGGTCAGCGGCAGGCGCTGTCGCTGCTCATGGCCGGGTTCACGCAGCCGAAGATCATGCTGCTCGACGAGCACACCGCGGCCCTGGATCCGCAGAGAGCGGCCTTGGTCACGGAGTTGACGCATCAGATCGTCGAGGAGGGCGGGCTGACCACGTTGATGGTCACCCACAACATGGAGCAGGCGATTCGGCTGGGCAACCGGCTGGTCATGATGCACGAGGGACGCATCGTCTACGAGGCTTCGGCCGAGACGAAGGCGAACTTGACCGTGCACGATCTGCTGCAGGAGTTCGTGAAGATCAAGGGCGCCACGCTCTCCGACAAGGCGTTCCTGGGGTAGGGTTGACACTCCACAGGAGCGTTATGAAGAAAAAGCAAGTGTCAAATTCCGGTCAACTGAAACTCGTGAGAACGCGCTGTGCAATGGAGGGGACGATAGTGGACAAGAGTGGTCTTGGTGTTGGCTCTGAACGGCGAAAGTTGCCTTCTTTTTGGGCATTCTTGCCGATATTGACGGCTGTGGCAATTGGCGTGACTTTGTGGCTGGTTTGCTATTATGGATTCGGGCTGAAAAGCTTCTGGGATTTTGCCGCGATTCCATACGGGACGGTCTTGGCGGGATCCTTAGCGTTGAGTGCGGCAATTATAGCCTACGAAGGCATTCGGGGGCAGATATCAAAACTTGATGAGCAGTTGCAATTTGAGAAAGCGAAGTACGGCGACGAAAGGGAAAGTGATACCGTCCGTCGGCTCTCCGCCCGGTTCGACTCGGGTGTGTCGATGATTGCCTCGGCAGAATTTGTCGAGGTTTCAGGTGGCGTCAATGCGCTGTTCTCGTTGATGAACGATTGGTGTCGATTTGGTACCGAGGCGGCCAGGACAGAGATTCAATCGTGTATTGACGTCCTCTTGGCGCTCGCTCGTTCGAAATGTGCAATTATTGAAAGAAAAATAAACCCCTCGTCGTCCTTGATCACTTCGACGAAAGATGCTTGGGAGGCTAGTTTCATCGTCAAGATTATTCTCGAAGGCTTTAATCGGGGAATTGTGGTGGAATCTGCGGGGGCTGCGGAAACTCTAAGGTCAAGGACTTCCTGGTCGTGGGAGTCTTTCTCTAGTGGTCGATTCTGGGAAGGGAATAAGCCAAAGGATAAAGTCGAAGTTAGGGTAAGTGTTGACGATGTGGGAATTGAAGCGTTGCGGGCATTGCCGGGCTTTTCATACAGTCACCTGTATCTTGGGGATTTAAATTTGGCAAAGCTTGAAGGGGTGAAAGACTTTTCCTATTCGACGTTGGTGAACTCAATGGTAATTAGCGACGAATACCGAGAAAAATGGAATGATGATCCAATGGGTCCAATTCGAGGAATGGACTTTCGTGACGTGAACTTCTGTTTTGCGCGATTTCTGTCTTCGATTGTAATTGGTGCAGATGTTTCGGGCGCCGACTTTCATGGGGCTGATTTGACCGGATCTGGCTTCGTTCATGGGTGCAAGGCTGAAGGGGTGAAAGTGAATGGGCAGACGATTTTCTTTGATGGGGAGCCGGTTACGGAAGAAAAGTTGGAAAGCAACTCGGTGATGCCGTGGGTCAAATTTTCATGGTCTTCCAGTAGGGTAATTCCGAGGATTTGAGCTCTTATTTCGGCTCGTTCGGGGGATTTCTCCAGGTAGTTTAGGGGAAGTCTTCACGCGTATGTTCTTTTCGGGAATCTTGCTTCATTGATTTTTGATGTTTTCTTTTTAGTATGGTGTCGGGGAACTGGAATCGGCGAGGTGTCCTCTTTTTGGTTCATTGCGTTGAGATGTTGGATGGCTGTGTTAGTTTCGTAGTTTTGAAGTGCGTCGTTGGGTATCGGGACTGGGCTGACGGGTTAGATTTGTGAGATGCTAAATCAGGGTTGGTAAATCGAGAGTAAGTTGACTCCATTCGTCACGTTTAGTAGGCGGGATGGGGGAAGTGTCGGCGAATTGGCGGTCGCCCCACGGTCACGTGCACTCGGTTTGGTTCTTGAGGTCGGAGGGTGGGCGCGCCTCTTCGGGCGTCGAGCGTTGTTCAGCGGGTGCGGGGTTCGGTATCGGGGAAGCGGGGCCTCGAAGTTCAGATCTGGGATAGCGATGATTTCGTGGGAAGTGAGGTGCGGCTCCGCGTTGTTCGAGATCAGGTCATCGGGGGCGCCGGCTGCAAGGTTATGTGGGGCGATTGAGTGTGCCTGCATTGCCGCAAGCGCTTTTAGGCCGGTACAGTGCCAGCGCCCTATTGGTCAAGATGGCCAGAACAGATATTTGGCGGCCTATGTGGTGTGCAAGCTCGAGTTTGGGTAGATCTGTCGGTGCGTGCCGCAGGCCGACGACCGCAGCCCATGAGGGAATGCCCGACCATAGCCGCACCACGCCGCCCGGACGAATCGGCCGCGGGGAAGGGGAGGTGGGCGTCGTCAAGCGGAAAAGGTGATTGAATGGGCGACGCTATGTGAGTTGATACCCCGGCGAAAGGGCCCGCGATGACCGCGCACGACGAAACTCAGCTGCACGACGAGACGAAGCTCATCCACTCCGGGTACGCGCCGGGCAACAAGGACCCGCGGCAGGTGCCGATCGTCCAGTCGACGACGTACACGTTCGCCTCCTCCGACGACATCGCGGCCGTGTTCGACGAGCTGACGCACGCGCTGATCTACTCGAGGTTCGCCAACCCGACGGTGATGGCGGTGGAGGCGAAGATCGCCGACCTCGAGGGTGGCGCCGCGGCGATGGCGACGTCGTCGGGCCAGGCGGCGACGGCGCTGACCATCATGAACCTGTGCTCGGCCGGTGACAGCTTCGTCGCGTCGTCGGAGATCTACGGCGGCACGTCGAACCTGTTCTCCACGACGCTGAAGCGCTTCGGCATCGAGGTCATCTACGTCGACCAGAACGCCTCCGAAGCCGAGATCGCCGCCGCGTTCAAGCCCAACACCAAGGCCCTGTTCGGCGAGATCATCGCCAACCCCGCCATGAGCGTCCTCGACGTGGAAAAGTTCGCCCGCATCGCCCACGGCCAGGGCGTGCCGCTCATCGTCGACTCCACCTTCGCCACCCCCGTGCTGTGCAAACCCATAGAATGGGGCGCCGACGTCGTCGTCCACTCGACGTCGAAGTACCTCGACGGCCACGCCGTGCAGGTCGGCGGCATGATCGTCGACGCCGGCACCTTCGACTACGCCAACGGCAAGTTCCCGGACTTCACTGAGCCCGACGAGTCCTACCACGGTGTGGTCTACACCAAGGACTACGCCGCCGCGCCGTTCGTGATCAAGGCTCGCATGCAGCTGCAACGCGACTTCGGCGCCTACCCGGCCGCCCATTCGGCGTTCATGCTCAACGTGTCCCTCGAAAGCCTGGACGTGCGCATGAGCCGCCACTGCGACAACGCCCAGAAGGTCGCCGAGTACCTGGTCACCCGCGACGACGTCCTCAACGAAGTCCGCTACCCGGGCCTGCCGTCGTCGCCGTACCACGACCTGGCTGAAAAGTACCTGGACGGCGCGTCCGGCGTGCTCACCATCGACGTCAAGGGCGGCCGCGACGCCGGCGTGAAGTTCATGGACGCCCTCAAGGTAATCTCCCGCCAGGTGCCCGACGACCAGCTCGAATCCGTCGGCATCACCCCGGGCCTGGTCCGAATTTCCGTGGGTCTGGAAAACGCCGACGACCTCATCGCCGACATCGAGCAGGTCCTGGCCAAGGCGACGGCGTAAGGGCGGGGGCCTTCCGTGCGCCGAGCTTCATGCTTGACGACGGGCGGCGCCGACGGGCGGTGTCGGTTAATTCAGCTCCGCCCGGCACTGCTCCTCGAACTTGCCCGATTCCAGGCAGTTCGCCCAATCGATCTGACCCTGCACCCACGGTGACGGGGTGTTTTGGGCGGGCAGCGTGTACGGCTCGCGCGGCTCGTACACCGGCGGCGGGCCGTCGTTGAAATTGTCCGAGCAATACTGCGTCCACCCCGACGTGCCGTCGGTGAACCACGTGGTGCCCTGCTCGTAGAGGCCTTCCGAGGACTTCGCGCAGCGGGAGATGGTCTTGTCGATCGGCGTCGGGTCACCAGTCGGCGCGCCCGTGTAGCCCATGTGACCGGCCTGGGTCGTGGTGGTGGACGTCGCGGCGGTGGAGGAAGAAGAAGCCGGCTGCTCGTCGTCGGAGGACTCGCCTCGCGTCGGGTTCGGCTTGTCGGGGCCTTCGATGATGGTGGTTTCGGTGGCGGTCTCCACCGGCGCGCCGTCACTGGAACAGGCGGGGAGGACCAACAATGCGGCGGTGAGCAGACCGAGGGGAGCTTCTTGTTCATGGGTGCCTTCCGACGTAGCTGAGGGGCGACCGCGCGTGCCGGCGGCCGGTGCCGATCATTGTTCAATTATGTGCCCCCGAAAATGCCCCTGACCTGTCACCGCGCCGAAATCATGGCAAACTATTGACATGAAAATGACATCGCGCCCACTCCGTTCGTCCATCGTCGCGTTACTCGGCACCGCCGGCCTTTTTCTCGCGTCGTGCGCCGACGACGGTGGCTCGGGCGACGAGGCGGCTCCGACACCGCAGCTTTCCGACGTGGATCCGTCGACGTTCGAGATCGCGGGAAATCACATGTTCCGGTACGTGCTCGACGGTGAATCGGGGGAGTGCTCGATTAGCGAGCGGGGCGCGATGTGCATGGGCACCGCCGGCGATGACATCCCCGAGGTGAAGGTCGATCCCTTCCCGGTGCAGTCGGCCAGCGCGGTGAGCGTCGGCGTCGATGGCACCGAGTACCTCATCTTCGAAGGAGGGCCGCCGGCGCCCGCAACGCTCAGCGCCGGGGAACGAGTCACTCTCGGAAATAGTGCCTGCTCCGTCCCGGACGACTCGACGCTGACGTGCGAGTACGACGGAGCGTCCTTCACGCTTGAAGGAGCGGAGGCATTGATCACGACCAGTGATGAGCCAGTCGGGCGGTACTTCGTGGACGAAGACGGTGCGGACTCTTCGTCGACCGGTTCCACGGGCACCCGCAATGCGGGCGACTCGTGTGGCACCGCCCGCAGCACGGTGTTCCCCGGGTTCGACGGTGCGAACGTCGAGGTCCGGCAGGGACCCGTCGATTGCGAAGATGCGATGCAGGTGCTCGACGAGTATTTGGCGACGCCCACTGACGCGGATCACGGCAATGCGAACATACGTCAGTACGGTGAGTGGAACTGCGCGATGCCGACATACGGATCGTCTCAGCAGTCCGGCTTCTCGCTCAATTGCACTGGCCCGGACGGAGAGTCAATCGGCATTCGTAACTAGTGATGCGGGTGGCGTTCCACGGGCCGGGAACTGGCGAAGGAAGAACCGCGGAGCATCCCCCATGACGCCAGGTAGTAGCCCAGTTGAAGTCGGTCCAGCTCGGCACTGGATTCGTCCAGGGGAGCCTTTGAGGTGCCGACGGTCTGATATGCCCTAGGGGGTATGATAAGTGCGTAGATCGCGTTCGATCATGAGCGTGTGTGTGGACGGCGGTTTCCCGGACCTCCACTTGTTCCTCTACGCCTTGACACCCGGCGAACTCAAGCCCTGGCGTGCTCCAAGGAACTGAACAAGAAACACCCCGTCGTCACCGTCTGTGCCCACGGCCCCCGCGCCCGCCGCGCCTGCAACCAGCTGCGCAAGCAGGGGTTCGACGCCTACTGGCTCTCCGGCGGCGTCACCGCGTGGCAGAACGCCGGCGGCCAAGTGAAGCGATAGCACCTGCTTTGCAACGGTCCGTCGCAAAGCACAACGGGCGCCCACCCAAAGGTGGACGCCCCGTGGTGCGTGTGCCCGCTGGCCGGAAACTACCCCTCGACCAGGTCGGATTCGCCCTCGGCGCCACGGGAGTAAACGGCGGCGAGGGTGCGCTCGCGGGCACCCTCGACTTCAATGCGGAGCTGGAGTTGTGGACCCGCGCCGGGCACATCAAGGTCAAGCTGGGCCGGGACATCGACATCCGCCGTCTCGATCAGCTGATCGCGCACGCGGTGTTCGGGCAGCTGTAGGCCCGGGCGCTCCCGCAGGTGCCGGTGGCCGATGGTCGGGGGTCGAGTCGGTCCTCGGAGGCTCGCCCGTGCTTTGCGTCGGCCGTCGGTGAACCCTCGACACCGTATGCCCTAGGGGCATGATGTGTGGAGTCGAGCGGCGCGCCCCCGTTTTCCGACGGGTTGGGCGAGGCCACGACGATGATGACCGCCATCATCGACTCGCTTAAGTAGCTCTACGCCCTACGTCCTACGCCCGCCGCTGGGCCAAGCGCTTGGCGCTCGGGCCAGCCTTGCGCATGGTGGCCAGGTAGAGGGGGCGGGCGAAGCGCTTGGCGTACCAGCCGATTAGCGCCACCGAATCGGGCGTGACCACCTGCCGGCGGGCGTCGATGCCCTTCATCGCGCGGTCGGCGACGGTCGCGGCGGTCAGGGGCGTTTTGGTCAGCAGCTTCCGGGGCAACTCGTCGGCGTCGGCGTCATCGCAGGTCAGGGAGTCGGCCAGATTCGACTGGAAGAACTGCGGGCAGATCACCGTCGTGGTGATGCCCCGCCGACCGCGATGCCCGCGTTGAGCACGAGCACGTCCACCGCGCCGACCTCCGCGGCCGCGGCTTCCCAGTCGGCGTCGGAGGTCACGTCCAGCTTGCGGTAGGCGCACGTTTCGCCCGCGGTCAGGATTCGAACAAGCCCTGGCCCACGTAGCCGTCCTCGCCGACTCCCGGCGGGATGAGGAACACCGACGACGAGGTCGTCTTCAGGTACTCGATGAACATGTCGTCCCTGGCCATGTTCTGGTGCACCTTCGCGAAACGCTCCGGGGTCCTGGTGAAGGCGATGAAGAACAGTCCCGCATCGAGTCGTCCTTGATCGTCGTTGCCGTCGATGAAGTTGTACCCGCGACGCAGCATCCGGATGCCGCCGTTGTTGTCGGGGTGGACGCGGAACACGTGCGAGCGCTCGTCGATGACGGGCAATCCGCGCTGGTCGCGGGCGGAAAAATCGGGTTGGTCGAATTCGCCGCCGCCGGTCAGCGGAGCTCCATTGACCTTGTCGCGCCCGGTGACGCGCTCCTGCTCCTCCAGCTGGAGGCTGTCCCAGACCTCGATGGTCATGGTGATGCGCCGCGCGGTCAGATAGGTGCCGCCCGCTGCCCATGCCGTCGCCGGATCGTCGACGTCACCGGACTGGATTCACACGTGTTCGTCGAGGAGCTCCGGCTCCTCGGCCTTGAGGTTCATGGTCCCGTCCTTCTGCCCGAACAGATTGCGGGGAGTTTTCTGGCTTTGCGACGTCGACGATGTCCGGCCGAAGCCGATCTGAGACCACTTCAGCACCGCGACGCCCATCGCCATTCGGGTGAGATTGCGGATGGCATGGGACGCGACCTGGGGGTCGTTGGCGCAGGCCTGGATGCACAGGTCACCGTCGGAACGCTCGGGGATCAGGAAGTCGTTGACCATGACGGGCAGGTCCGTGAACTCCGTCGGCATCCGGTCGGAGATGCCGAATCGGTCGGTCTCGCCCGAGTCCGCCGATTCTTCGCCCGACGGCTGCTTCGTGAACAGGCTGCGGCCAAAACCGAACGTCAGGGTCAGCCCGGATGGGCCGAGGTCGAACGCCTCGCCGGTGTCGTCCGGCGGGAAGTTCGCTCCGCCGCCGAAGGCACCTCGTGCGCTGACCTCCCCGCCCAGCGTCAGGCGACGGGCGGCGGTGGTCCACCGCTGGAGCAGATCGATGAGATCGTCACGGGTGGCGTCCTCGACTATGTCGAACGAGGCGAAGTGCATGCGGTCCTGCGCCGGAGTGACGATGCCGGCCTGATGCTCGCCGGTGAACGGGTAGGTCAGCTCATCGGTGTCGGACAGCCCGCCGGGGCTTCCCGTGCCGCCGGCGCCGAGGAACCCGAGCATCTGGCGGCGACTGATGCCGGAGGAACCCTGGGCCGGGGTTTCATGGGAGGGGTTCATCGCGGTACTACTCCGAAATGCTCAGCACGGTGCCGGTCAGGCGGGACAGCGGCTCTCGCAGGGCGTCGATCTTGCGGGTCAGCTCGGCCTGTCCGGCGGCGTCGACGGTGTCGTACATGACGTAGCCCTCCTCGAGGGTGCCGTACTCGTCGAGAAGCGACTGCAATTCATCGAAGCGGCGATCGATCTCCTCGACCAGCTTCTTGCCTTCCTCGCCCTTGTCCTCGGCGATGGGGCGCACCAGGTCATAGGCGATGCGGGAGCCCTGCAGGTTGGCCTGGAAATCCCAGAGGTCGTAGTGCGACCACCAGTTCTCCTCGCCGGTCACCTTGGTCACCGCGACCTCCTCGAGCAGGCCGATGGCGCCGTTGGACACGGTGCTGATGTTGATGTCCTGCTCTTCGATGAAGTCATCCGCGTGGACGGTGTCGTACAACGTGGAAACGTCCTTCTTCAGCGCTTCGCCGATGCGCTTGCGGTCCTCGGGCGTCGACGGCGACCAGCCCTCGCGCGCCGGCGAGCCGTCGGCGTTGCGCTCGTCGGCCTTCGGCTCCCACAGGTCCTTCTCCATGCGGTGGAAACCCAGCCATTCGGTGAACGTCGGGTCATCCTTCTCGAGCTGGTCGGCCTCCGCGAGGTAATCGACCTCGCGGTAATCGATGCGCGGATCCAGGACGCCCAGGGTCTCGGCGAGCGGCTCGATGCGCTCGTAGTGGACGCGGACGTCGGCGTAGAGGTCGCGTGCGGCGTCGTCGTCGCCTGCGATGTAGGCGTCGGCGAACTTCTCCGCGCCCGGCGCAAGCGCGGCGACCTCGTTCTTGACGAAGTCCACGTAGGACTGCACCGCCGAGTCGTACCTCTCCTGCTCTCCGGCGGCGACGGGCACGGCTTCGCCGGTGACGGTGAATGCGCTCTGCCCGACGTTGGCTCCGCGCAGGCCCGGCTTGCAGGCGGTGAAGTAGTCGCCGGGGGGCAGCGTCACGGTCAGGTCGGCGGACGCGCCGGGGGCGATGTTCTCCTTCTCGGAGACGATGCGCAGGCCGTCGGGGCCGAGGAGGTAGAACTCGGTGACCTTGTCGCCGTCGTTCTTGATGTGGAACGTGCGGTTGCCGCTCTCGACCGAGTCGGTGGACACGGTGCATTCGTCGGCGGTGGAGGAGACCTGGATTGCGTCGGCTGCGGCGGAATCGCCCGAGGCGTCGGACGTGCCGTCGGAGGCACAGCCCGAAAGCAAGATCGCGGTGGCGGCGGCGAGGGCGCCGGCGGCCGCGGTGCGGCGGTGGGACGTGAAGGACATGGTAAAGCTCCGTTTCAGTGGTGGAGGAGTGGGGTCGGTGTGTCATGGGTCGGAGATCATGGGACCGGAGTGCCCGCTTTGCCGGTGTGGTGCACCCGGTTGGCCCGCACCCTCCGGAGGAAGGCGGGGAAGACAATGCCGATGTAGAACGCCCAACCGGTGACTTCCAGCCACGTCATCTGCGGGATGAATCCGACGATGCCCTTGAGGAAAGCCGCCACCGCGCCGGCGGGGTCGATGATGTGCTCGACGTTGAACGCCCAGCCGAAGGGGTAGGCCGCGCCCCAAAACGGGTATGCGGCGAAGCCGGTGAGCACTTCTCCCGTGCGCGGATGGGTCGGCGCGATCGGTTCGCCGGAGAAGGGACCGGGTAGGATCGCCGCTTCCTGCAGGTCGTGGATGCCGTAGGCGAGGATGCCGGCGGCGACGATGATCAGGAACGCGCCGGACCAGTTGAAGAAGGTGCCCAGGTTGATCCGCAGCGCGCCACGGTAGAGCCCGTAGCCCAGGGCGACGGCGACGAGGATGCCGCCGAGTGCGCCGAGCAATGCGACGGGATCGCCGGCCCAGCCCCACAGCATCAGCGTCGTTTCGATGCCTTCCCGGGCGACCGAAACGAAGGCGATCCAGAACACGGCCCACGCGCCGGACATCAGGGCGGCGTCCGCGTCGGCTTCGAGCTCCCGTTTGAGGCCGGCGCCGATCCGCATCATCCAGAACACCATCCAGGTGACCATTGCCACGGCGATGAGTGACATGGTGCCGCCGATGACCTCCTGGGCCTCGAAGGAGAGTTTGGTGCGGCCGAACGTGAACACGGCGCCGAGAATCAGGGACCCGATTACTGCGATGGCCACGCCCCACCAGATCTTCTGACGGGCATCTTCCCGTCCTCGTTTGCGGACGTACGCCAGGAGGATGCCCACGATCAGGGCCGCCTCGAGGCCTTCGCGCAGGCCGATGAGGAAGGAAGCGAGGAACAAGAGGTTGACCTTTCGGAGGAGGGCGGCGCTCCGGCAGGTAAATTACCGCCATCATACCTCATGAACTGAGGCTAACCTTAACAATAGACGGTAGGCATTCAAACCTGGATAGGTAAGTACAGGCTTGGTTCTAGCCCAATTCGTGGGTGTTCGGCGGGGCGGGTTTGCTCCGTGTTCGACCATGCTTGCGCCAATGCCCATGTTGTCGCCTATGTCAACGCCCTTGTCGGCGCCTATGTCAGCATCGACAGCAGGAACACAGAATCCTCGTCGGCATCGACCCGGTGGGGAACCATCGACGGCAGATGTGTGACACGGCCCGGTGTCAGGGTTTCCGTCCGGTCGCCCACCGAGAAACGCACGCGGCCCTCCATGCACTGCACCAGAATCGGATGGGCGGCGCGGTGGTCGGGCAGGGATTGGCCCGCCCGGAAGCGCATGGCGATCAGGTTCACGCCGTCCGCGGTCTGCAACCGCTGCACCGCCGGGCCGTCGCCGTCCACGGGTGCGGGTGCCGCCGCGATGACATCGTGGAAGCTCAGCGCGTCCGGATCGGCGGCCAGGTCGGCCTTCTGCTCCTCGTCGAGGAATTCGATCTCCCCACGGGCATCGCGCACGCGGGCCACGATGCCGATTGAGGCGAGAGAGTCGTCGTGTTTGGCGAATGTGCTGCGCATGCCCAGGACCCGTCGGCGCGCCGCCGGCTGCCTGATCGCGTTGCCCACGATCCGCGCGACCCCGGCAAGGCCCTCGTCCTCGAGCATCTGGCTCGGCTTGAGCAGGCCCATCTCGCCGATGCGGACCTGTTCGACCTCGAAGCCGTGATCTTCGAGCAGCTGCCGCCATTCGGCGGGGGTGAGTGGACGGGCATTGACGCGAATCGCCTTCGACATGGCGACCCGGATCTCGTCCTTCGTCGATGTCGGGAGGTCGTCGGGGGTCAGTGCGAGTTCGTGGATCGCGTACCGGCCACCGGGCGCGAGGACGCGGCGGACCTCGTCGAGGATGGCATTCTTGCCCTTGTCTCCCTGCATGGTGAGCATCGCTTCGCCAATGACGGCGTCCGCTGAATCGTCGTCGAGACCCGTCGACTGGGCCTTGCCCTTCACTACGCGACCCTGGCCGCTCACGACCTTGGCCGTGGTCTGTACAGCGGCTTCGTCTTCGTCGACTCCGACGTATCCGGACGGCCGTCGCTTCAGGATCTCCGCCGCCGTGATGCCCAGGCCCGGGGCCAGTTCGACGACTCGGGCGTCGGTGAGGCGGGACTGGTCGAGGATCCACTCCGTCATCTTCCGGCCTCCGGGGCGCAGTACCTTCTTTCCTAGTCTGGCCAACAGCCAATGTCCCTGGAGATGATCGAAATCCCTGTCGCGGGCGGTCATGCTTGACTCCTTCGTTGAGTGTCGGTGGTGGCGGTGTCGTCGGAACGTGGCCGCCAATAATCCGAATATGAAATACCGATTACTAGGAAAAAGCTTAGGCTAAGCTAACGTGCTTGTCGAGAAGGAGGTGAAAAGCCAGACCGGGCCATCGCAAAGCAGCTTTGCGACGGCCCGGAAGGGAGTCGGTTCGAGAAATGCCCCGGTCAGCGGTCCTGCGGAGTCTGGTAGACGAGCTCGTCGTCCTCCGGGATCTCCCCGGCCGGCCGCGGCGGGATCGAGCGGATCTGATCTCGGCTCGGCGCGGAACGGGTTGCGCACCAGATTCAGGGGATAGGCGCCGAAGTCGGGGACGGGGCCGCCCCAGAATCCGGAGTGGCCACGTAGATGCCGTCGATGTCGGCGTCGCCACCGCAGGCGGATACCTGGGACTGTTGCTTGACGACGCCCACCTGCCCCTCCTATGGGCCTTCCTCCTCGGTGTCGGAGGATTCTGCTTTCCCATAGCGATTGCCCTCATTCCAGCGCGCAGCCGCTCGCACGTGGTCACAGCGAAACTGTCCGGATTCGTCCAGCCCTACGGGTAGCTGATGGCCGGGGCGGGGCCCATCCTGGTCGGGGCGGCCTACGGCGCGACGGGGCAGTGGCGGGAGATTCTCATCGCGCTCGTCGCCAGTGCAGTGCTCATGAGGATCGTCGGCATCCGCGCCGCCGCGGCCACGACCATCGATGAAGAACTCGCCGCCGCGGGCGCCCGCCCCTGACCCAATCCGGCGCGGGTTTTCCGGCACGAACCGTTCTGCCGCAGACGTTCGCGGCCTCTCCTTCGCGGCGCCAATCCGGGGTTAGTGCCAAATGGTCAACACTCGTGTTTTTGGTACCGGTAAACCCGCTGGTGGTCGGAAATGCTACTCGGGAGCGTTGATCGTATAACACCAACTCCCGCCGTGACTGGCGGGCGGGGCATTGGTGTGGGACGGAAGTGGTGGGTGTGTCGATGGCGCGGGGCAACAGTAGGGACGGGGCGGTGGGGGAAGACGTGAACGTCGCAACGCGGCGAGTATCGCTGGTTCTTGACTCGTCCTGCAGCTCACACTTGCCTGAAATGGTCGCTGATCAGTGTCTCGTGGCTCCATTCCAAGAAGGAAAAGTGGCTCTTCGCGTTTTGGAGTGCGTAGCTGACTGCAGAGTCCGGTTCGGGGTGGCGCAACATGTAGGGGTCCTGGCCGGTACAAGATGAGAGTTACTAAGCTTCCATCTGACCGATCCTGTGCTGCTTTCTGGGCTGGTGACGGTTTTTGTAACCGTAGTCGCTCCGGTGCTTCGTTTGGTTCTCCGTTGGAGTAAGCCGAAAGGCACAGTGCTGGAATAGTCAGTGCGAGGGCGAAAACATGTCGTTTGCGCATGTGAAATACCCTGCTGTACAGGCAGCTGAGAAGGTGTTTTTTTGACG
>ERZ1673742.613-NODE-613-length-42124-cov-15.421569_pt1 | contig 42124 bp, 46 predicted proteins | sample MGYA00580208_ERZ1673742 | MGnify/ENA primary metagenome ERZ1673742 (study PRJEB41218, sample SAMN15661774) | gut metagenome | host: Homo sapiens | place: Canada: London | collected 2015-08-20/2019-03-30 | study: EMG produced TPA metagenomics assembly of...
CGAACATCTCGCGCACAACGCGCTCCGACATTTTGACAGCGCCCGTCAATACGAGCAAGTTAAAGATATGTTATTCAGTATGGCAGTCCGATGATGAATGACAAGCTGTGATTCGGCAGTAAAAAGGCAGCCGATATACTCGGCTGCCTTATACTCTACTTCGCACCACCGGCGCTTTGTTCCGTTTTTGCCTTGGATTTCTTTGAATCCTGAATCTCGCCAGCTGCGGTCAGCGCTAATTTTGTAATGACCGGTCCGATCAGTTCATAAATCAGCGTCGCCGTCAGCACGACCGCCTGGATCTGAGTGCCGTATTCCGGAAGGGCATTCAAGGCGACTTGCGCCATGCCGATCGCAACACCGGCTTGCGGCAGAAGCGTTAAGCCAAGATACTTGCGGATATTCGGCGAAGACTTGGCAATGGTTGCGCCAAGGAAAGAACCGAAGTATTTTCCCAAACTACGAGCTACCATATAGACAACGCCCAAAAGCCCGACAGTAGGAACAACTGCAAGATCCAGCTCGGCTCCCGAAAGTACAAAGAACAGCATAAACAGCGGCGGTGTCCACGCATCCGTGATTTCAAGCAGCTCATCCGCGTCCTTGCGCAGATTGACAAGGACCGCACCGATGGCCATACAGAGCAGCAGAGAGGACAGGTTCCAAATAGAAGCAAGTGCGGAACCGAGCAGCACTGCGGCGACCGCTACGCTGATCCTGTTCACCTTGGAGTGAAAGAATCGCATGGCCAAGGCGATGAGTAGACCAATGCCGGCGCCGACTGCAAGCGAAAGCACGATCTCAAGCAATGGCTGCAGCAGCATGGACGTTACGGTCAGCGCTGCGTTTGAAGCAAGTGCCTGCGAGATGGGAAGGGAGATGGAGAACAGCATCAGCCCTACGGCGTCATCCATCGCGACAACAGGGAGCAGCGTCGATGTCACTTCACCTTTTGCGTGATACTGCCTGACGACCATCAGCGTTGCGGCCGGAGCGGTAGCGGCAGCGATTGCGCCAAGTGTGAGTGAGAGCGGGGCGGGGAAGCCGCAAGCAAGGAGCGCGGCGTCGACGAGCAGCGTAGCGAGGCACGCTTGAAAGAATGTAATGGTAATGGAGCTTGTGCCGATCTGCTTGATGTTGCTGATCCGGAATTCACCGCCGATAGAAAAAGCAATAAAACCAAGCGCTACGTCCGTAAGCACATCGGTGACAGCCGCATCGCTCTCTTGAAAAATGCCAAGGCAATATGGGCCGATGATGAGACCGGCGATGAGATACCCCGTTACGTTCGGCAGGTGAACCGGCTTGACAACGCGCGTCAACAGCAGACCGCAGATCATCGCGGCCGCAAGACATAGAATGATTTGCATATTGGTTATTCGACTCCTTCTACGCTTGTCACAGGCACGGTGAACATGATACCGGCGTTCGGCCTGTCGAGGCTGCCGCACACATCGTGTATGCAGGACTTTGCAACGCCGATCTGCTCCTCCCCAAGCACGGCAAAAAGCATTTTCCCGGGCTCATGATCCGGGTTGATAAATTTGCGCAGAGAGCCGAAAAACGGCGGCGGTTCAATCGAATCAGCCGCAAGCGTTTGCAGCATTCCTTCACAGTCCACCATCGTGGCGCCATGAATCCCGCGTTCCGCCATTTTTTGCAGAATGGGAGAGACGGTTGCTACGCGGTTCGTAATATAAATGAACAACAGCATAGGGGGGACATCCTTTCCTGCGCGGGTTCCGCCGCGCGAATCAACACTATTTTCCGAAAGCACATTACGCCTTTTTTGCGCTTTTGTCAAGCGCAGTGTTATGGTATAGAAAAAAGCCGTTTGCATAAAGCTTCAACGGCTTTTCTGCCAGTGTAATCCGAGTGCATATTTAATCGTTGATTTTTCCGGTAAACAGTAGCCTAAAATTACGGCTTTTCTCCGCTTGCAATGGCGGAATATTAAATTAAAGCAGGTTCAAAGACTATGCGGCTGTAAAATTGAAAGCCCGAAAGCGCTGTGCTTTCGGGCTTTTCTGGCTCCCCCTGTTGGACTCGAACCAACGACACTGCGGTTTTTAGGACGTTGGACGCACAAGAGGAAATGCTCAAAAAAGCCCTGTTTCTCTAAGTTTTTGATATATTTATTATACCACACTTTTAACACCAAAACAAGAAAAGCACACAAAAAGCACACTGTTTTTGACCATTTAGTGTGCCTAAAGTGTGCCTGAAAACCACTGCCAAAACACGCTGCTTTTATATAAGGAATCAGTGAAAATTGGCAGTTAGCGTATTTTTATCGTTCCTATTTTGTCTATCTCTCTTTGCAGTTCATTTACTATCTTATCAGATATAAATTTCTGTGCTTCTTTGCTCTTGAATATCTTTTCTGCATCATCAAAGGCAATGCTAACGCAAGTGTTTATATCATAGTCTATTGCCCCCACAAGCCGCTGCAACGCATCATTCCATATTGCAGTGCAGATTTCATCTACAAGCTTTGGTGCAACTTCCTGAACGGTTTGCAGTGCTATCTGCCGCATTTCAGCGTGATGCTGTCTGGCGTAACCGCCGTGGTAGTCTCGTGTTGGGTTGTCAAAGTAATTTTTTCCTAATGGTTCGCCTTTTTTCACAAAGGCACTGTTACCATAATAAGATGCATGGGGATAAATAGATGACATTTCTTTTAACCTCTCTGTATAATTGACTTTGCCGTTTCTATGGCGTTTGGGTATTCCTTTTCCAGTGTGTAAAGGATGAATCTGTAATACTTATCTGATGGATACTGTCCGCAGATGTAGTTATAAAGGGTGTGCGGCCTTACGTTGATTTGCTCTGCAAAGTCCTTTATGCTGCTGCCGCAGAATGGCAAGCACTTCAATGATTCCTGAAATAGCCTTAATTCTTCTGTTGTCATTGTTCTTCTCCTGTTGTTATCTACTTGTAAGTAATCTTTTGTTGCGTTTGCTCCTTGAATTTACGTGTGGTGGGGATGGTATATGGGATTTGTGCAGATTTGCTTCATTATTTTTATTCGTTCCTGATAACAAAGCACCACGAATAGAAAACTGCCAATTTACGCTGTATCCCTATATAGAATCAGTTGATTTTGGCAGAATCGCATTAACGTGTGATGATAGCATAGTATTTGCTGTTCTGCCGCCCCTCTGTAATCGTATAACCATCATTAATCAATGCTTTTTTCGTGGATGGCCATGCCTTTTTCTTCCCATCATCCTGCCGCAATGAGAGTGCCTCACAAAGCCGCTTCTTATCTTCTGTGAACAGTTTTACACCCATAAATTCAGCAGGAACATAAGGTACACAGTCATAATTCAACACATACAGGGAATCCAAGTCATCACGATAGCGTCCACGCACCTGTATTTGTGTTTCTTCTTCCTGATTATGAATGACGATATAATCCAAATCACCGAAAATATTGATGGAAGTCTCTGAACTGGCATTGATGATAAACATATCATATTCGGGCGGCAATGCTGCATTGGTGAGAATGTAATCACGCACCCTGCGTTGTTCTTCTGTCATTGGATGGTCTTGGTTATTGACACTCCAAATAGAAATAGCTTTAATACCTCTTTTCTTTGCCTTTTCTTCAAACTCTTTCATTTGGCGAACATGGCCTATATAAACAAGCCCTCTTTCAGCAAGTCCCAAGGATGGGAGCAACATTTCAAGGTTGGTATAGGTAAACCGTTTATCCGTTTCAAACTGCCGCACATTATCATCCACTTTTACAAAACGTGACTTGCATTTCATCTCACATACTGCCCTAATAGGCGTTGCGGAAAGTCCTATCACTTTAACCTTGGTATTGGTGACTATTTCCTCTAATCTTTGCTTGGCAATCTTATGGTATGGCGTATCGTTGGGATTATGGCTGATGAAAGCGGAAAAGCGTGGAAGGTTATGTATCTCATCACAGAGAATCACTTCAAAGGAATTACCAAAGTCGCTATACTTCTGCGCCAATATTCCAAACTTGGCGTATGTCATTACCACAATGCGATTCGCGGCGGCTTCGCCAAACCAAACGGAACCATTACGCACGGTTTCACACCAATCTCTGTTGTAAAATTGCGTGTTGGGATGCTTCAATAACTGTTCTTTGCCGTTGACGGTGTCGATTAGATAAACCATCTTATACGGGCGGCTCACGGTCTTGGATAGCACATTAAGCGCCCAATAGGTCTTGCCGCACCCAACAGGAGCGGTAACGAGGTTTAACATACCGCTATAAATATCATTCATATGGATTGCGTCACTTAGATACTTTGTACCTTTCATTTTAAAAAGTCCTTTCAGTGTATTTTTGTACTTGAGGGCAGAAAAAAGAAAAGCTCAGCAAAAACGCTGAACCTTTTATGTGAAACTGTAATCCGACAGTGAATTATGATTATTGAATACGTATTCTTGTACGTATATGTAACCATGACATCGATTCGGCTCTACTATTTCCATTCAAACGGAGGCGGTTTTTGTATCAGGCAGGATAAGAAATGTTTTTGATGTACCTGACGAACTATTCTCTTTTTTCTTCTCTTTATATTAATATTATACCTGAAATTTGGGGTAAAAACCAATTTTGAAAGCTATTTGAAAAACTTGACTATTGGATTAATTGTATATAAAAACACCTCCACATTTGGAGGTGTTTTCACTTTACAGATTAAGTAATTCTGCCTTTTTTGTTTGAAACTCTTCTTCAGTTATAATGCCGCAATCTAACAATTCTTTGAACTTTTTAATTTCTTCAAAACGGTTGTTATTTTGGCTACTTTCTTTAAATACCGTAAACGTTTTTTCTTTTTGTGATTCGAGGTTTACTATGGTTATTTCCTTCTCAGGAATTACCTTCATTAAAAAGTCAAAAACCTCATATGGATAGATTTCTTCTGCTATTTTATCGTTACTATCTTTATAGCGCAAAGATACCTGCCTTGTATCTACTGTTTCTACAGTGGTGTTGATACCAGTACTCTGAATTTCTGTGCCAAGTTGACTACCCACAATAGCACCTGCCGCACCAAATATCATTCCACCCGCAAGAGCACCATCTGTATTAACACCACCGCCGTTTATTTTACCACCGTTGACTTTGGCTAAATAATCAACCTTGCCGATTTCCTTAAAATAGATAATATTGTCTAGAGGTATTTTAAGGATTGCTGAATGAAGAACATCTGAAAAATCATAATCTTGGCTATAATTATCTAATGCAGCACCAACCACAGAATTATAGATTTCCTTTTTTTGTCTTAAAAATAGTATGTTATTATCAAAACCAAACAGGCCGCCGTTATTAGATTCAAAACTATAATCTAAATTGTTAAAAAAGCATTTCTCAGCATCAAAAAACTTCATAAGACCTGTATGCCGTATTGATTTTTGTTGTTGTTTAATTGATACTTCAGTAATTGTCTCATCAGCAAGTCTAATCCATTCTAAAACTTGAGCCTTAATTATAGGGTCAGGAACATTATTAACTTTAACCTTACAATAATTTAATGCATCAAGAACTTCGGGAGAAGCTTTTTCGAATTTTGCTGAAAATGGGCCTGGACTTGATATTGGTCTTGATATTTTATCATTATAAAATAAAAAACTAAGCACTTTATAAAGGTTTTTAGCACAGCCATGTGCATCACAAAAACCTAACCCTTTTGGTGCTCCATTGATGGGTAGAAGAAGGTGAGTAAGGGGAGTTTTTCCCCATTCCGATGGTTCCACTTCATATATACTTTCAGAAAATGATGCAAAAGTACCTACTGTGTGTCCGCAAAAAACACAAGTTTTCTTTGCCATAGGCTTTTTTCTTCTCCTTTAAAGTTTTACTCTCTTACAACTTCCTTAAACGTATGCCGCACAATATGCGGTGTACTCTTTAACTGAACATATCTTGCTACAGTAGAGCCGCTGCGTCCCATTTTTCTGCCAACCGCCGCAAAAGTACCCAGTTCAGCATAAAGGCGCTGCATTTCCACTATCTCCTGTGGAGTAACACGAGCAGCCATTGTTTATCAGTCCTTCTTCTTGAAAGGCTTGGTGCCGGTTACAACACACTTATCGGAATTCTTGATGCACTCACTCCACAGTTCATTGATATAGCCGGTAAAGGTCTTTTTCTTGGTTTCATCGTTGCTTACTTCCATAATGATGCGGTTGATGTCATCAAGCTTCTGATGATAGTTCCAAGGAACAGTAATGGTCTTTTTGTCGGTGTCAAGGATGATGCGCATTTGCTTTTCCTCCAAATAAAAAATGTATGAAAACTGCGGCAATCCGTAAATTTTCATACATCTCAGTATATATATATATTATATATATTGTCAATGATTTTGCCGTATTTTACTTGAAAATTATTTATTTTGAAGCGCTATGACGAAAAACGAATTGTATTTGCAGGAAACGCAGCATTTTACAGTGAAAATACAGTGTTTTGGAGCGATTTGCGGTAAATATCTTTGTTTTGAATGAGAATGGATTGTTTTCGCTTCAATTTCCAGTGGAATGATTCAGATTTTGTCAAAATACGCTGTTTCCTTAATAGAATCATTTGAATTTGACAGATACAACAAAGGAGAGGTTGTTTCCTCTCCTTTTCAGCATTACAAGCCAAATGCCGCTGCCATTTTGTTTGTCGCTTCTTTCATTTGTTCTAAGTCGGTACGAACATAAAAGTTTAGCGTTGTGCTTGCGTCCGTATGGCCTAATATTTCCTGAACGCTCTTTATGTCTGCGCCGTTTGCAATTAACAGCGTTCCACAGGAATGTCTCAAATCGTGTGGGGATAGGTCACGAAAGCCGCTGCGTTTCATAAAGGCTTTTACTCGTTCCGTGATGCCATCAGGAAGCCGTGGTTCGGTTTTGCCGCCTTTGCCATGAAATACAAAGCATAAGCTATCATTTGGCTGAAAATGCTGTTCTTTATACGCTTTGAGCAATGCGGCAACCTTGGGAAGCAGCGGTATTACTCTTGCACTGTTTTCTGTCTTTGGCGTATTGATAATAATGCCGCTTGCAGGGGTGTATATTGCGTTTCTCTCAATGCTTACCGTAAGATTATCAAAATCAACATCTCGCCATTGTAATCCTGCCAATTCACCACGCCGCAATCCTGCTGTTACCATTAAATAAAGCATACACTGAAAATCAATGGGGCAATTATCAACGGCGGCAAAGAAAGCGGCGGCTTCTTCTTTAGTCAAAGCATCAACCTTTTTCTTTGTCAATTTAGGGCAATCCACTTTATCAATAGGATTCTTTACTATATAATCCTGCTCTTTTGCGAACTTGAATATCATTGCTAACAGGCAGTAAACATGCCGCACTGTTTTAGGGGAAGCCGTATTGCCCAATGGGGTACGGTGCTTGGTTTGCAGATAAATCAAATACTTTTTAATATCGATTGGGGTAATGTTTTGAAGCGTATAACCTTTGAAATAGGTTTTAATTCCCTTGGAAAGCGATTCATAGTATGTGATGGTAGTTTGCTTGTGGTTGCCATCATAAAGACATACAGGGAAGAATAGGCCATCTACAAAACCTACAAAGTCTGTACGCTGATTCTCAATCTCTCTAATTGCAGCACGTTCAGGCTCTTTCACGTCTCTTTCATATTCGAACCGTGCTTCTTTTTCCCATTCGGCGGCGGCCTTCTCCGCTGCTTTGCGTGCTTTGACAGGAGTAAGACCATCGGGAACTTGCCAAGTATGATATTTGGCTACTTGTTTTCCGTCCTGTTGCTTTCCAAGGTAAGCACGGAACTTATATGATACTACTTTGCCATCCTTCTTGTTTTCGATGATTGTTGCCATTAGAATTCCCTCTTTCCGAGAAAATGAGGGCATTTTGAGCAATTCAGTGTGCCTGAGAGTGTGCTTTTTCCCGTTAGGCAACATTACAAGAACGAAAAAAGCCCTGAAACTCTAAGTTTCAAGGCTTCTTCTCTTGGCTCCCCCTGTTGGACTCGAACCAACGACACTGCGGTTAACAGCCGCATGCTCTACCAGTGTAAGGGTTACAAACCGGAATAAGGAGGGAGAAAGCCCATTATCAAAAGCTGGCTTAACTTAAATAGCCATTTTTTTGCTGATTTCCGTATTGCTCCATTCTTCACAAAACTGCTGATACGTCATGTTAAGTTCACAGGTAATGGCGTAGTTGCGTCCAATCTCTATCCGCTTGAACAGTTGGCAGGCGATCATCTTTTTCTGTTCCTTCGTTGCAGAATCAAACTCGTCTGCCCAACTTTTGAATTGATTATATGCTGGGAGAATTTTTGCAATAGACTGCCTTTGCTGAAACTCGCTCTGTTCAAGCTCATGCAACTCCGTTTCGGCAGCAGCAATACGTCCTTTCATGGTTGTAATGGATGACGATAGATCCTCCGGTGAAAACAAGCTATTTCCCGTTAGAGCGTTTGCAATCTCCAGTTGGAGTTTTTCAAGCTGCGCCTTGCTTTTCTGCAATTCAAGCGATAGTTTGCGTTGCTTTGCCTGACAGCCTATTGTTTGTCGTTTAATCATAGCTTTTAGCCTGTCTTCGTCAGGAGCGCCCGCCATTTTATCAAATATACCGTGCATTATCTGAATAACAGCAGCATCGACACGTTCTGATTGATAGGTTGCTTGCCCGTCGCATTTACAGAGCTTGCGGCTTCGGTGATAGCAGGAATACTTGATTTGATCAACAGAATATTCCGAGCCATCCTTTCGCATATATTTATCTTTATAGCGGATTGTTGTTAGCTTTCCGCCGCAATGGGCGCAAAACACATTGCCGGACAATAGTGCCTGTCCCTTGGTTGTGAAAGCAATTTGCCGTTTCTGTGTGTCCTTTTCCGCCCGCTGGTCTAAAATATACTGTGCTTGATCGAAAATGTCTGATTCAACGATTGTAAGTTCGCTCAATGCCTCCGAAGTGACATTACCTGATACGATGTACCCACAATACAGACGATTTCTCAGAATCCGAATAATGGTATTGCATTGGAATTTACTCCCGCTATGAGTACGAAGACCGCGCTTGTTGAGCATATCGGCTATTCGGTACGAGCCATAACCCTCATGGATAGTCTTGTTGAATATCTCTCTGACAATCTCTGCTTCTGCTGGTTCGATTGCAAGATCACGCATTTCATTCCCCTTTTTGTTGAGGCGTCCCTTCCGTATAAGCTGATAGCCATAAGGAACTGTGCCGCCTGTATAGCACCCCTCTAATGTGAGTTGCTCTTTTCGGGTTTTAATACGCATGGACGTTTTTTCACTTTCGCCGGATGCTTGCCAAAAACGAATGTAGTTTGTCAGTTTGTCAACATGACTATCAAAGCGTTGTTCGCCTTCTTTAACGCTCCATACTTCAATTCCGTGCTTTACAAACCACTCCACAACGAATGGAGTTTCATCGTCAATCCTTCCAATCCTGTCAAACATGAATACAAGCAAAACATCAAATTCATGCTTAATCGCGGCTTCTTTTAGTTCTTGGATTGCATCGCGGTTATTTGCAGAAACCTTAAACCCCGACACGCCCTTTTCCTCAAACTCTCGCGTTATGACCCACCCCTGCTGTTCGGCGAACTCTTTGCAGGCCAATCGCTGCATGGGTATATCATTCTTCTCCTTATCCACTTGCTTCTTGGTGGATACCCTGTATAACGTATGGATTCTTTTCATGTGTTTTCCTTTCATGCTTTACACAGGATTGCACTGATTGAGTATGCGGTTGTCAATGTGCGGGTGCAGATCACTTCTGCATCCCTATGGTAATTTAACAGATTTAGATTTGCAAAGGTGCGGATGTTAGTCATACTGTATTATTTATTCATATTGATGTAAAACGCATTGTAGTTTATCTTCTTGTGCCGCTGAAAGAATGCCCATGATTATTTCCTTCAAATTGTTTGAGGGCACATCACTAAACACAACATTTACTTTGCAAGCGTGTATGGATTTCGAGATAAAGGGTTTGTTTTTCACCTTGTTTTCCGCCAGTTTCATAAGCATCCTCCTCCTTTGTTATGTAATTGCCCCGCCTTATGCGGCAGGGCATAAACTGTTACTGTTGCTTTTTCTTGACGAAGTAGTCATAGCCGTCGGGGATTCCATCCGGTTTGTTGCAGATGGAACAGGCTTCATGCTCGATTTGGAACGGATCGGCGCGAAGCATGATGTATTCGCCGGATTCGCGCAGTTTGGCGGCGCAGGCGGGACAAAGCACCTGTATGTCCTTTTCGGTGAACATACGCTTTATCACATCATTGCTGACGCTTGCGCTGATGGCCTTGTCGATTGCTTTAATCTGATTCTTATCGAGCATACCGATGCGCTTACCAAGGCGGCGCTTGTCGATGGTGCGAATCTGCTCCATGAGGACGATTGAATCCATGTGTAGGCCGCAGGATGTGCCAACCGCAACATGGGTCGGCTGCGAGGGCTTGTCCAGCTTGCTTGTGATAGATGCGACGATTACCGTTGGGCTTTGGGCGTTACCCACATCGTTCTGAATGACCAGAACGGGACGGATGCCGCTCTGCTCCGAGTGAATGCCTGTTCGCATATCAACGAGGTAGATTTCACCGCGTAATACTTCTTTTTCCATTTTAAGTACCTCCTGTGTTTGATGTAATGGCCGAGTGGGATACACCGCCCGGTCTGTCAAACGCCTCTATTTGTTCTCAACGCCCCGAGGCAAGGGAGGTCATTTACAAGCTGACAGCGAATCAGCAGCTCGGGCATTTCAGCCCCTCCGAGGTTCTCTCCGAGCCGCCCCCAATGCTTGCGACGGTTTTTTCACGCTCGAGCTATGGCTGGACGGGAGTGTTATATCCCTAATCCGGTCATGGCCATATCGGGTGCTGCCCGATAGTGAAAACCGCCGTTTATCGCTCGCCTTCTATGGAGGGGTCTTGGCGCGGCTGCTCTCGCGGCTCTTGGGTTGGGGAACGTGTTAATGACCTGTTTATTCGGTTGTGCTGAGGGGATTTATTCCTTAAAACGGTTCTTTTTTGTTCTTTCGAGAATAACCCCCTCACTTAATAGCCGGCGAGAAGCCTCAAAACTACACGTCATTCGGAAAAATCTTTTAAGATTTTTCTGATGCGAGCTATTTTGTTCTGAACTGCTTGAAAACTGCTGTGCAGGATAGCGGCAATATCGTTTTGCTGATAGCCTTCCATCATCAATGTGATGATTTCTATGTAGCTTGGTTTCATGGCAATAATCGCCTTATACAACTCAGGATCGTCGATCTCATCGATCCATGAGTAGCGATTCCCATACTTAACAAGCGGCGCGTCTGCCGGAAGCTCATCCATATCCATATAGCGGGTATCTCCCGTACGCTCGTCAGTCGTCATCATGTCAGAAAGGTCAACTGCGTGTTCCATGTCGCGGCGATACTGGCGGAATACGCCAAGGTCATACTCGCACATGGCGTGTATATCCGCTTCACTCATACCCGCTTTAAGCCATTTTTCCATAAAGTGCCTCTGCTCCCTGTTAAACATCTTGCGTTCAAATCCATGGTTAAAACCCATTTTGTAACCTCCGATTTTTTGTTTGAAGTGCAATGTTCCAACAAAAATCGGAGAGTTACGGATACTGTCCTATGGCTTGCTGCCATACGTCTGTGTACATGAAAAATCCCTTTCCGCTTTTTAAGCAGAAAGGGATGGCAATGCCACCGGGCAAAGAATAAAGCCCGACAAATAGCTTAAAAAGCTAACTTGTCAGGCTCGTAGTATCTCGTACCGCCGCAGTAGTGCGCCGTTGCCGGATTTTGGCTCTGTACTAAGTTTTATTCAGTTTTGCGTGAGCGCCTATTTTGCTATGGCAACAATGCTCTTGCATCTCTCACACTTTATTGTCAATTCCGCTTTATCGGCTGGATGCGCCTGATCCACGGTATAAGCCACTGGCTTTTTTACCGATACTCTTGTCTGTATCAGCCGCTTGTTGCAGTTGGGGCAGTTTATGTAAACAAAGCTCCTGCCCAGCGGGTCTGCGGCTCTACCGCCAGCGCTCCTAATACAGCGGATAGTCCTTCTCGTTGCTTCCAATGTGATCGCCTCCGTTATTCCATCACACCAACCGCCTGTGCCTGTGATACGGCATATCTGCGCTTGATGCCCCCATATTTCTTATCATATTCCATGATCTGTGCATCATCCTCAAACAGAGGGATGAAACTCAATCCGTGTGCGCTTGGCATAGCTATATACTTCTGCCCGTCCGAATCCACATAAGCGTCGAGAAACAAGTCGGCATCAGTTACACGGGTCAGCAGAACAGGTCTGTGTTGCTCAAAATAAATTATCTTGCTCATCGTTTTCCTCCTTAAACGTACATGGCAGCGGGCATTGTAAGCTGCTCATGCGATTTATCCTTTTGTACCTTCAGCCCGTTCATGGAAGATGCGAGCCTTATCGCATCCCGTCCGAAACGACGCTGTATGTCCTCAATGGCGATTTCCAAGTTATCGTTACGTTTACGCTTCTCATGCTCGCCAAACAAATCCAACTGCTGCGGCATACTCGCGCTGATGAGATCAACTGCCCGAATTGTTACTGCCCGAATGGGATATTGCCATGTGTAGCGAAGCCGGAACAGATCCATCGCACAGTTCACCATCTCCCTCCAGCTCTGCGTTGGATACGGCAGTTTGCATTGAAATTGACGGTAATTGAGATTGCAGTCCCGAATGTAGATCTGCACCCGCGTGGCTAACAATTCTGCTTGCCGCAAACGAAGCGATACTCCCTGCGCAAGTTCAAAGAGGACTTGCAGGACTTCGTTATTGTTTTCAAGATCGGCGGTACAGGTAATACCGTGTCCCACACTTTTTGCCACCGGCTCGTAATCAAATGGCCGCACCCGTGAGTCGTCTACTCCGTTGGCAAACTCCCACAGCTTGATGCCATTGACGCCAAGCCATGATTTTAGGAGCATCTTATCGCATTGTGCTATGCCGCCAATGGTTTCGATTCCGTGTTTGTGCAGCTTCTCCGTTGTTGCTCTGCCGACATATAACAAATCGGATGCCGGCAGCGGCCATATCTGTTTTCGGTAGCTTTCCGGTGTAATGCAGGTTATGGCGTCCGGCTTTTTTAAGTCGCTTCCCAACTTGGCAAATATTTTCGTGAAAGACACACCAATGCTTACGGTAAGCTCAAGTTCGTTTTTTATGGTTTCACGAATAGATTCAGCTATGGCGAGTGGACTCCCCATGCTGCTGCCCGTGATATCCAGCCAGCACTCGTCCATGCCATAAGGCTCGATTTGGTCGGTATATCTCCCGTAGATATTCCTTGCAAGCGCTGAATACTTGATGTACTGTTCAAAATTGGGCTGTACCATGATAAGGTTTGGGCAACACCGTTTAGCCTCCCAATTAACCATTCCGGTTTTCACGCCTGCCATTTTTGCCAGTTCAGATTTTGCGAGAACTATACCGTGACGATTCTCCGTGCTTCCACATACAGCAACAGCTTTTCCGCGCAGCGATGGGTTCAGCATCATTTCCACGCTTGCGTAATAACTGTTCAAATCACTGTGAAGAATTGCTCTCACTTTCGCTTACCTCCTTGCTGTGCGTTTAGTATAGTCCTATTTACAAATGAATGTAAGGCAACAACTGTTCTATTTTAGGATTTTCTATTGCGTTATTGTATTAGACATAGTAGAATATGAGGCATAGGAGGTGGTTGCACCATGGGTACTGCTATTGGAAGCGTGCTTCGGGAATTAAGAATAAAGCATAACTATCAGCAGCAGGATATTACAAAAATGCTGAATGAAATGGGAATACAAACAGCCAAGCAACAGGTTAGCCGTTGGGAACACGGATATAATAATCCGAACATTCCGCAGTTTATTGGCCTGTGCAGGATTTACGGCATAAAAGACGCATATAAGGTCTTTTTGCAAGGGGACTTCTCTGACCTTATTTATGAGTTAAACAAGGAGGGGGCGGATAAATTGGCGGAGTATAAGCAGCTCCTGATAGCGAGTGGACTGTATGCGCCAATGTCATGCAAACCTAAAATCATTCCGTTCCCACGCCGAACAGCGCCTATGTATGACATCGGAGCATCTGCCGGAACGGGGCAGTTTCTTGACAGTAATTCGTATGAAATGGTAGAAGTTCCCGAGTGTGTGCCGGACAGCGCCACGTTTGGGCTTCATGTATGCGGCGACAGCATGGAGCCTTCCTTGTTCGATGGTGAAGAGATATGGGTGCATCAACAGCCGACGCTTGAAAATGGCGATATAGGCATATTTCTTCTTGATGGCGATGCCTATGTAAAAGAGTTCCGTGTAACGAACCGAGGCACGTTCCTCGTTTCACATAACCCTACATATAAGCCGAAGCAGATTACAGAGTATAGTGAAACGAGGATTTACGGGAAAGTTATTTATCCGATCCGCTGACATTTTAGGAAGCACGACGGTTAGCAGGATAGAGCGGCTAAGGTCTTATTGATATTGGCTAAAGCTAAATGAAAGGAGCGCGTAAAATGAAAAGAATGACAAGAAGAGAGCAGGCGGTATACGATTATGTTCTTCTGTTTCGGGCTAAGATGCGCTTTTCTCCAAGTATGCGTGAGATAGCTGAAGGGATAGGTCTTAATTCGGTATCCACGGTGCATAAGCACGTTCATTCTTTAGTTAATAAGGGATGGTTCTTGCCTTACATAGGAAAGAATCGTACAATTCTCCCCAATGAGGAGTTGCTTGACGAGGGGGCAAAATGAATCACAAAAAGGTTTACGTTGAGGTAACGGCCTCCTTTCGGCCGGATGGGGTCATTTTGCCCCGTGAAGCTGTTTGATTAGCGGTAGTAGCCAGAGAAAATGGGCAAAACGCACCCTGCGGACGATCAAAACGGCATTTCAGGGAAGGAAATAAAAGCCCTTCACGCCTCAGAAATGAGGTCATGGCAGGGATAAAAAGCCCGTATTCATGCGGGGCTTTGGGACTTTGAAAATGCTCTAAATGTCCTGTCCTTCTGACAACTCACACTCTCCTTCTGCCGCAGCTTCGTGCGTCCCCCTCTCACCAATTACTGATAACGCAAAGACCTGCTTGGGCCAGTTTTGCGATGTTTTGCAAATACCTTCTTTACATTTGCTACCACGGATGCAGCGGACGGTTTTCTGAGCAGGAGCGTCCGCTCCCAAATCCGAACCCGATTTTGCCTCACTACCAAAGGTTTCTTCCACTTGGGCGAGGGTCACGGTGTGGCTTCCGTCCTTGTAGTTATATGTCAGCACTATTCTATCATCATAAAGGTAGATTGCGTTTACAAACGTGTCTATGAGCCGTTGCCGGAACGCCATATCGTTGACGTTGCCGTTCTTGAACCTGCTAATCCAGAATATTACCTGTTCCTTCGTCAGCATGGGCTTTTGCATTTCTTCCTGCGCAATGGAGATTTCAAGCTGCTCCCGTGCCGCTTCCAACTCGTCCATTCGCTGCTTCATGGAGGGATGGAACATGCCGTTTTGAATAGCGTCTACAATGTTCTCTATGCTTTTCCGCGTGTCCTTCAACTGGTTTTTGAGCGCAGGCAATACTGTGTTCTCGCCCTGCTGCAATTCCATCACCGCATCCGCCATGCGCTCGATCACATTATCGACAAGAGTGGTTTTCATGGTATAATCCACCACAAAGCTCTCAATCCAACCCTTCTGTACGGTTTTCTTGTCACAGGTTTTGCCGCGCTTGGCGTTTACACATTTGTAGTAATAGTGGACTACGCCCGTTCTGCTCGTTCCGCTTTCACCCACCATGAACGCGCCGCATTTGCCGCAATAGAGTTTGGTTGTCAGCAGATAATTGACCTCGGCTTTCTCCCGCGCGGGCGCTTTCTTATTCTTTTCAAGCCGTTCCTGCACCCGATCGAAAAGCTCCACGGGAATGATAGCGGGAATGCCGCCGGGGATAACCGTATCCCGATAGATGTGAATACCGCATACTTTGAGGAAAACGGCGGATATGACTTTGCACGGGACTTCTTTGAGGAAGCCTACCGTATGGCAGTGAAGGAGGCGGGCGACGAACGCTACGTCCTTTCCGCCGTCCTCCACGCCGACGAACGCAACAGGGGGCTCTCCAAGGCACTGGGATACGATGTATTTCATTATCATCTGCACGTTGTCTATATTCCCGTGGTAGAAAAGGAAATTCTGTGGTCAAAACGCTGTAAGGATGAAGCCCTGCGCGGCATGGTAAGAGAGATAATCCATCAGGTGAGCCGCTCCAAGAAATGGGCATATCCCGAAGCGGTTGATGAGCAGGGCAAGCCCATCCTCGGAAAGAACGGAAAACCGATACGGATTCCGTCATACTCGCTTTTGCAGGATCGCTTCTATGAACACATGCGGCTAGCGGGATTTGATGGCTTTGAACGCGGGGAGCTCGGCAGTACACGGGTCAATCTAAACAGTCTTGATTTCAAGATTCAAGAGGATAAAAAACGGCTTATGCAGCTTGAAAAACTGGTCGCTGCAAAGGAAATGAAACTGGAGCAGGTTTCTGAAAAGCTCGTTGCCCAGAAGCAGGTCAACAAACAATACCACGATTTGGACGGCATAGGTAAAAAGACGGTGTTTGGAAAGATAGAGCTCACTGAGAAAGACTATACGGATGTTATTTCCCTCGCAAGAGAGGGCATATTGTCCCGCGTCAAAATATCCGAGTTAACACAGAAGCTGCAAGATGCAGGCGCACGTATACTCGATTTGCAGAGCAGCTGGGAAAGGCTATATGAACAGACAAAAGATTTCCGTCAAGCGGTCAAGCTCGCGCCGCAGCGCGTCAAGGAGGTATTCACAGAGATCTTTGCGAAAGACCGTGAAACGCGGGAATTGCAGCGCATATTACGCCGCAGCGCGAAAAAGCGCAACGAGTATGAGCGCTGATATGCACCTTGAAAACTGAATACGGAGGCAAAATGAACAAGCAAAAAACCCACAGGAGCACCCACCCGCCGGATAAGGCGAAACAAGATATCCCCGATCGTGTGATCGAATCCTTTGCTCACTGCGCCCTGCCGCTGATACAGGCATATTTTGAGAGCGAGGAGGGGCAGAAGGAATTCGAAAAGTGGAAGGAGAACAAATAGTACTGAGATGTGGAATTGGGAGGATCATAATCGATCCTCCCGTTATTTGCATTCACAGTTTATGATAGATTGCCGTTTCTATCGCAAGACAGATTAACTGTCCGTGTTTTTGTGTCTACTGTAATTCCGAGTTCTTTTCTAATGAACGTTCCTGTGGCCGTGGCAGTATTTCCGCTTTTTGTTGCAGAAGCGGATTTAAGACTCCAATCGTTTTGGTAAATGTCATGCGAATAAGAAGCATTGGTACATGCCGCCTGATTGGTTCCATCATAACTGAATGTACCATAAACAGTCAGCGAAAACGCCTTTATCCCATCGCTGCGATAATAGGTGCTTGTTTTACTCCCGCTTACAGTAGACGAAGATTTGGTGACCGCATAATTGATGGTTGTTATGACATAACTATCGTCATCATAATATGTTATGCCAACCACAGTATCATTGGATGCTTTTGCAACAGAAACCGACGCAAACATTAGTGCAACCACAAGCAGAGCAGATAATACTTTATTCATAGCTAATCCTCCTAATCGATATTTGTAATAATCTCCGGCTCGCCATCGATAAAATAGCCATTATGTGAACTTCTGTTTTCAACAATCATGCGCGCAATTGTTGAAAACAGAAGAATCACTGCGACCAAGGCAATACAAATTACCATAACGAATGCTTTGTGACCTTTTCGCATCCTGCTGTTTATTTCTGCGTATGGCATTTCGGAAAGAAACGACACGGCAATGTCCTCAGGTTTTCCAAAGTGCGCATAATAATCAGATAACAAAGCGGAGGGATTTTTAGCGGCGTATGCCGCAAGGGATTCCTGTAAGTTGCAAAGGAATTCCTTTTTGCGCAATCCACCTATTGGGATATGCCTTTTTACCTGCCTGAAATATCTTTCGGACTGCTTCATTTCTCATTCTCCTCATTGCTGCGAGATAAAATCAGCTGTACACCGGTATGGATAGAATTATAATCCTCTAATAGCGCAGCATAATACTCTTGCCCGTTCTCAGAGATACGGTAATACACCCTGGTCATACGTTTACCTACCCGGATGCGCTTTGCATCCAAATAGCCGTCATCCTCAAGCCGATACAGGATAGGATATAGTGTGCCTTCCGGTAATATAAACCTCCCGCCGCTGATGGTCTCCAATGCTTGTGCAATTTCATAGCCGTACATTTCCCGCTCGCTAAGCAGCGATAGTATGCACAGAGTGGCTACCCCTCTTTTAAAATGGCTTTGTAATGCTTCCTGCTGCATATGTTTTCCTTCATAGATTTCGTCGAGAATACTAATCTAAATATATAATACACTAAGTCTATTTAAATGTATATACTATGTTTACAATAGTATTATTGACAACAGTTGTTACGTCTTGTAAACTATATGTAGTTGATGGCAGAACAAGACAATTTGCTTAACACGTTTGAGAGGCAGGTGATGTTTTTAAGCGATATTGGAACGTGTGCCACATGAGGATTGCGGCATTTTTATTGCCAAGTTAGAATCGCTGAAAGGAGTTTTTTATGAAAAGAAAGATTATAACCTGTGTTCTGACTCTTGTATTTGTTCTTTGTGCATTCAGCACCATTGCTTATGCAAAAAACTTTGATATTTCGTTTACGTTGACTCCAAATGGCTCGTCGGGATATAGTGGCACAGGATATAAGGTGGATTCTGATCCGAAATGTTATATAACAACTACCGGAGGCAGCGTAATAAGCAACAACCTGATTTACAAATGCCGCGGAAAAGCCATAACAAGCAGCGGCTATGCAGATGCCACTGAACTTAGCGACCCGGCTTATCAGGGTGCAATAACAAGTGAAACCCTCTATTATATAGATACCTATTATACCAACATTGTGAACGGAAACTGGAGTCAGTATTCTTTTATTCTGGCCGCATCTCTGCATAGCGGCAATCCTGGAGAGTATAATTTGGCTGGTGTATGGAATCCGTAATTCAGCCGCGTAGCAGGGGGAGTTATTTCCCTGCTACGCATTGTGTGTAGATATAGTGAGAGGATTGTAATATAATGAAAAAGTCATTGACAACGTTAATAATCGTTTTTATTGTGCTTTGCACTCTATGCTCGGGTTGCGGCGACAAGAGTATAGAACCGGAAGAATTGCCTTCAAAGGCATTTTTAAACCCGGCTTCGCCCGATTCACCTGTGCCGGCTGCGGAATCCATGCCAAGCCACATTTTAGCGGACGGTTTTAAAAATGTTAAATTTGATGCGGACATTGTTATTCCTGATAATTCAACTCAGTTGAATATTTGGAGCCGTAATTTACTGGATATAAACCCAGACAATGTCGTTATGGCATTTTTACCGTATTTTAATCTGAGCTACGAAACGAACCCAATGAGCGATGGCGGTCTCTTTGATGCGTTTCGGACAGAGGAAAATAAAGCTGTCATACGGTCATGGCGTTGGTCTTTCATTTTTGAAAATGAGCAGGCAGAGCTGCACCGTCTACTATTTAATAGAGATCGTGGATACTCTCAGTGTAATGCTGACTCTTTTCCTGCGGACATTGATTTGCCATTTCTTTCGCGTGAAGAAGCGCGAGACATGGCAAAAGAATTTTTATATGCGCTTGATTTGAGAAGCTATATATTTGAGCCTGTTGAATTATATACTTTATCTAAGAGCCGACTTATGGAAGAGCTGGATAAAAAAATTGTTGACGATCCATATATGGAAGATATATTAAAGAGTCATGGGGGCAAGGAAGCGATATATGACGCTTATTTCGTGTTTGTCCCGTTCCAAATAAAAGGAGTTCCAATTATGAGCGATTCTTTTGGTTATATAACGGCAGATATACCTGTTAGAGGTAGCGGTGCAAGTTTTATTATCTCTGAAAGTGGATTTGAACATATAAGCGTAGATGGATACCTGCCGGGCGATGTGCAGTCACCACTTCAAGACGCGATTTCGCTGGAAACAGCCATGAATGCACTCGACAAAAAATACGACCTGCTTCTCCTATCGGAACCCGTCATCGTAACAAAAATAATACTATGTTATGTTCCAAATGCCACAGTTCTTACTCCCGCCTATGGCTTTCTTGTAAACCAAAACGGTTTTTCACAGTGGGTATATATCAATGCGTTTACTGGAGAACAGATTATATGAGTGATCTGTCCCGTTATCTGAAAGTAGAGTTTTACCGCGCCTTTACTTCTAAAAACTTTGCTCTGACAATATGCTTGACATTTTTGTTGTATCTTGGCAGCACACTCAAGGAGATTTTCCTCCTTGGCAGAGACGCTGCTGCTACGGTCCCATATTTTTTCGGAGTTGTCAATAATTTCAACAGCTTAATGGATATTTTGCTGGTAATCAGCGCGTTATGCTGTGCTACCAGCTTTTGCGATGATTGGCAAAACAGATACATAAGATTTATTGTTACACGGGTTCCCACCAACATATACTGTGTTTCCCGTGTTGTAATTTGCTTCTGCACTACGGTGTTGGCGGTTTTCTTTGGGATATGCTCTTATATTGTATTTTTGGCCTTGATTTTCCCTGTTTATTTGCCGCTTGACAGACTAAGGGAAACTTCGGTAGCTTTTGGGGACTTATTATCGTCAAACAGACAAATTACATATCTGTTATGTCTAAGTATCATTAAAGCTATCTCCTGCGGTATGTGGAGTGTCGCTGCATTATTATGCTCAGCGGTTATTCCGGATACATTGGTTGTCGTTGCAGCTCCTTTAATATTGAACAAGGCGTATTCCGTTCTTTATCATATTTTCAAGTTACCAATAGTCTTTTCTATAGATTTTCTAAGCGAAGGATTGGTAAACATGGGGGATTGGAAAGTAACATTTGCTTATCCCTGCATATTTTTAATCCTATGCACAATACCAATGGGACTTCTTTTCAGCATTAGAGTAAAGCAGGTGGTTCAAAATGACTAGGCTAAACATCATAAACAGCATTGCTGTACGAAACATAAGGAAGTGGCCCAACAACCCAAGGATTCTCACTATCATCATATTTTTGGTTATAACAATACTGTGGTGTGTTCTGCCGATCCGTGCGTTTCTCCGTGATGTGGGAATTGCAATTTCGCCGTGGTTATTTCCATTTATTAGCACAGACTTATATACCCAAGTTGCAATTATACTATGCTCTGTATTTCTCTTTTCCGATGCTCCGTTTATTGATGGGTCTGCTCCTTATGTTATTATCCGGTCCGGTAGACACCTATGGGCAGCGGGACAAATTCTTTATATTTTTATGGCAAGTGCAATGCTTGTTCTGTTTATTGTGTTGCTAACGCTGTTGCCATTTGTAAATCGTATTGAATGGACAGTAGAATGGGGAAAAGCAATAGGTACAATTTCTTTGACCGATGCTGCTTCTGTTTATAATATTCCGTTTGTCTTATATCAACGAATTATTTACTCTTTTTCACCAGTATCAGCTATGGGACTCAGTATGCTGCTAAACTGGATGATGTGCAGTCTGATTGGGCTTATAATGTTTGTATTTAATATGAGCATTGGTCATTCCTCAGGTTCTATTATCTGTTGTACTATCACCATGTTTAACTACTTTATAGCCAACTTTTTATCAGCCCGATGGCTTCGATTTTCTCCAATATCCTTGTCCAATATTGCTTATTTTGACAATGTAAACATAACTCCCGGGTATTCAATTTATATTTTGTCAGCAATGATAGGAATATTTACTTGTGCCGCTTTTGTTGTAATACATAAAAAGAACCTATCCGTTGCTCATACTTTGGCTTAGAAAGGATTTTTAACTATGTCAGACCCCATTATTAAGGTTATTAATGTAACAAAGCGCTTTGGTGAAGAAGAAGCGTTACATTGTGTTAATTTCGATTTTGAACGTGGTAAAATTTATGGGATCATAGGCCGAAATGGCTCGGGTAAAACCGTACTGTTTAAGTGTATTGTAGGCCTTATGCCTGTTTCGAGCGGAAAAATTCTAATTGAGGGGAAGCCTGTGGATAAGCAGACAGTTTCAAGTATAGGCATAATTATTGAATCCCCCGGATTTCTGTCTAATTATAGCGCGTTTGACAACCTGTGGTTGCTGGCTTCAATCAGGAAAAAAGTCGATAAAAAACGGGTAAAAGACTGTATTCGCATGGTAGGATTAGATCCCGCAGATAAAAAAAGAGTAGGAAAATTTTCTCTTGGCATGAGACAACGTTTGGGAATTGCTCAATCGATTATGGAGGATCCCTCAATACTCATATTAGATGAGCCAATGAACGGCTTAGACAATATAGGAGTTCAAGATATGCGTAAGTTATTTCTGTCGCTAAAAGATGAGGGGAAAACCATTTTGATAGCCTGCCACAATAAAGAGGACATAAATCTGTTATGTGATGAGGTCTATTCTATGGATCACGGTAATGCCGAACGCATGGTTTAGTACAAAACAATTGTTAATAGAAATGGAGCGGGGAATCATAATCTCCGCTCCATTTAGCATTGTTGAGTTGATGCCTATCTCACCGCTGGTGAACGTTGAGATAAACGACAAATCCGAACCCATCACCTATCGGCATCGGGTTCGGATTTGATTGCTTTGGTGGTCGGGATGGAGTTGGATTAGTCGAACAAGAAATTGATGTGGCTATACTTGTTAACTGGGATAACCCATTGCCACCTGATTATTCCCCTTACTTGGTCCCTCTAAAAACATATATGGGCGAAGATATAGCTTCATACGAAGAAAATATGATGGTTCATCCACTAGCAGGAGAAGCTCTTGCTACTATGCTTACTCAAGCTAATAATGACGGGGTGAGGGGGTTTATTATAAATAGTGTTTACCGACCTATAGATATGCAACAGCAACTTTGGTCAGCTCGCCTTGAAAAGGACCCTCAGTACGGTTCTGAACCAAAATCCTTTCCTGTAAAGGTGCTGCCCGGTAACATGAGTGAGCATCCTACAGGTCTTGCTATAGATATCCTGTCTCAAAACTATGATGTTGCCGATAGTGGTTTTGCAAATACCGATATGGGTAGATGGCTCGCTGCCAACGCCCATTGCTTTGGATTTGTGTTACGTTACCCCAAAGATAAGGAGAATATTACCGGTGTGATATTCGAGCCATGGCATTTCCGTTATGTGGGTTTGGATATAGCTGAATACTGTTACAACAATGAACTGTGTTTAGAAGAATATTACGAAAGAGTCGCTGCTTATGGAATTCCATAAGGCATTATTCGAAATCCGCTGAAAAAACTATATACAGAATGGTTCAATACGAAATAGATAGTCCATCGAAAATAAACTGCTATGTTTTGAGTTTGCAAAAGCTTATTGTACTGTATAGTATTTACTTTTGTACGGTTGCCGTTTTTCGTTCGTTTTCTGCGGCTTTTGCCTTGAATTTTCCAAGCAGAAAACGCCCCGGCGAAGAATTCCTTGCCCAGCGTGTTCCTGCTGGCTGCTTTAGATATTTATCGGATCTTGACCGCTTTTTGCATTTTACGGAATTGCAGAGGGGCGACTGTCTCTGTGTTACATATTGACACTCCATTCTGTTCCTTGTTTGAGGTCGGAGGTGCGGGATGCGAGGTCCCGCAAAAGCCGGAACGGCGACAAAAGTAATGACTGTTATAGGGATATGGGAGATGGTTATCCCGCCGCTCTGTCTTTTCAGCGGTCAAGGTTTTGCTTGTGCGTAGGCTGCTCTTTGCGGTTTTCCTCCCGCAGGATCGCGTAAACGCCCTTCCGTATCCGCTCCGCTTCCTTTACCTCGTCTTTCAGTGCGAGATAGCGGCGGGACAGCTCCTTCCGCTCGGCGGTCAGCTTCTCCTGCTCCGCTTTCCATGCTTTCAGCGGAATGCTCGTCCTGCCGTTCATCACGCCGTCAAGATAGCGTCCTGCGGCTTCGTAATGGGTCAGCTCCATGCGGTACGCTTCGTAAAACGCCTCCTGCTTTTTCGGCGGCTGCCGCCTGTATTTCCCGTAAACCTCGCAGTACTTCAAATACTTTTCGGCGTTTGAAATATGCCCGTCAAGGGTTTTCAGCCGCCTGTCGATGGGCTTCAGCTTTTCGGATATTTCGCGCTGCTCCCCGAACATACCCGCCATTTTTTCCGTCAGGCCGTCCATATCCACGATCTGATTCTCTTGCAGGAAATTCAGCATTTTTGCCGCTGCTTTCAGATTGTTGACAGCGGTATAACAGCCCGGTTTTCCCGTCTGCTCCCGCCGCGAAAGGATACCCTGTATCACCTCTGCAAGAGTGGGCGGCTCGGTGTTCGCCGCTTCCTCTTTCAGCCAGCTTTGCAGCTTGGAAATGCGGGCTTTCAACTGCCGCAGCTTCTGATTTGTGACTTCGATTTCGCGGTTGATGTTTCCCCGCTCCGTGCGGATTCCGCGCTTCTCCATCTGAAAGGCGGCTACGCCAAGATGCACGGTGGGGATCAGGTCTATTCCCTGCCGCTCATAGCTGCGGTGGTCTATGCGCTCGGTATGATTTCCCTTTTCAAGATACGAATTGCAGATTTCAGCCCATGCCGCCCGCCATTCCTCCGCTTTGGTCTGCTCGTTCCAGTCGGTGGCGGGAACGGATTTGCTTTATTTCAACCTCGCCGTCACCACGCACTTCCCGGGCGCATGACCGCTGTACTGGAACGGATAGCAGGTGACGAGCGTAAGCATTCGCCCATCCGCAGCGGGCAGCGTCCAGTCCGAAGTGCTTTCAAATATGGTTATGTCGGTAATGACGTAGGTATAGACCGTTCCGTCTGCCATTGTCACCTTGATGCTGTCGCTAACCTGCGCATTCTTCAACGCCTTGAAGTGATTGCGGTTGCGGTGTCCATAGATGGCGCACGTTCCCTCCGCCCCAGGCAGAGCCGAGGACGGTAGATAGCCCGGAGATTTTTCAAGCGTCTTTTCATCCACGCCATAGCGCACGGGAATATCCTTGCCGCAGATAGTCAGCGTACAGAAGGTATCTGCCCGCTTGCTGTTTGAAGGCGTTGCGCTTTCTGCGGGACTTGCCGAAGGAGAAGCTGTCGGTCTTGCTGTTGGCATGGAAAAGGGCAGGGGAGCGAATGTTTTTTCATCATACGCAAGCTCAATATCTAACGCCTCCGGCTTTGTTGTTGTCGTTGGAAGCTCTAAGGGGACGGCGAGGTTATTGCCTGTGGCAAGCGCAGCGATGGCGAGCGCCACAACGATGAAGGAAAGAACGGCAAGCGCCGCTATCTGCAAAGAGGAGAGTTTTTTCATGTTCTTTCTCACTTTCTGTTTTAGTTTGTGGGGCGACCAAAGCAAATCCATTCCCATTCGGAGCCGTTTTTGCCCCAATGCTTTCTGATCTGAACGGAGTTGTTGCCGCCTGTGCTGTCGATAAGAAACTCGCCGTTGATGTAGATGGCGACGTGGTGAATCTGCATCCATCTCTTACAGCGTCCGTTGCCGCAACGCCTGTGGTCGGTGCAGTAGCCCTCGCCGCGTCTTGCGTCCTTGCGGGCAAAGAAGATAATGTCGCCCGATTGAAGCTGCGAGGGGTCGGTGAACAGAACACCCATCTCTTGGCATTTCTTCGCCATTGATGCGGAGTTCAGACCGTTCATGGAGGATAACCCGCAATCGCGGTATGCTGCGCGTACCAAGCCGGAGCAATCCATACTTGCATAGCTGCGCCCGATATATCGCTTTGCCGCCTGCACGATTTGAGCGCCCATCTCGCTGTCGGGGAGGCCGGGGTTGATGTCAAGACCAAGCCCGTATTCGCCGCCGTCACCAAGCGTCTGCCCGCATAGCTCGGCAAACAGTGGGTAATACTCGGGGCGCATGATTTCCATGAGCATTTCCATCTGGCTCTCGTCAAAGCCGTATCTATCCGCGCCGTCGCGGTAGTCAAGGCTTGTTACCTCGACGTTGATATAAAGGGTCGTGGTGGTGTTCACTATCGGCTCTCCGTCCTCGTCAAGCACGATTGCGCCGTACTCATCCACCTCGATTTCTTCCGCGGTTTCTGTTTCCATGGTGACTGAAAAGCTGTTCATATCATAGAAAACCTTGCGGAGCTTCTCTATGTTCTCGGGCGTGACCGTGATGACCTCAGAGGCGTTCTCGCCCGTAGTGGCGTAGACGGAGTACACACCAAGCACGTCCACCCAATTAGATACGGAACTGTTCTCGTCCTCCATATCACCCGCAAACAGGATTTCCACCACATCAGCGTCGGCGCTTGCGGTCAATTCGTCAATTCGCGCTTGGATGGACGCGGTAAACCCATCGTCAATAGAAACAATAGCGTCCGTCATGGGCATTCCGCCTGCGCTGTCGTTTGAGAAGAACACGCCAAAGCATAAACAAAGCACGGCAGCGATCAATGCCACGATGACTACAATAACAACCGCTACCCAGCCTCCTGCCGCGATAGCGGCTACCAATGCCTTGACCGCTGCAACGATCCATTTGATGATTGCCGTGATTGCTTTTGCCGCTGCCGCCGCTGCTTTTGCCGCCGCCTGCGCTGCTTTTGCCGCTGCCTGTGCTGCCTTTTGTGAGAGCTTTGCTGATACCTCTGCTGTTTTGATTGCAGCCTTTTCTGTCGTTTTGACGGTATGCTTTGCTACCTTTACGCTCTGCTGCGAAGTCTTGACGGCGGTGCGAGCCGAGGTCTTTACCGCTTTACGAGCTGTCGATGCTGTGCGCTCTGCGGTCTGCGCCGGCTTTGCGGTGTAGCGTGTGCTTCTTGCAGTCTGCCGCAAGGACCGCGCATTTTGAATGACTCTTTCCCGTCCGGCGCGATAAGCGTTGGTCTGATTGGTGGTACTGCCACTTGTTGCGGCGGCACTGCTCTGCTGCGCCCTGCCGCCATTTGTCGTCGAACGCGAAGGTGGGGTTCCCTGCTGTTCGAAGATGTCCTTGCTCCGCTTGGCCTTCTTTGCCTTTTGAATGATTCGCCTGCTCTGATAGGAAGCCTCGTCGCTCGCGCGGTGTACGGCTTCCTCGGCGGTCTGCTCGATGCGGTTTTCAGCATACTGTTCGGGCGATTCATCCTGCGGCTGCCGACGCTCGGCTGCCTCTTTCACCTTTTCTTTGGATTCAATAAGAGATTTGCGCGCAAGCTCTCTTGGGGCTCTTGCCGCATCCGTTAATATGTGCAGCGTCTTTTCAGACGATCTTGTTTTTATATCCTTCAACTTCACCTCTCCTTTCTCCCGAATATGTAAAAGGCAACCGCCGAAGCGATTGCCCGATAATCAGCCGAGGATTTCCTGTATTTCCCCGGGTTTGGTTGACATTAGCTGATAGAGCCTTGTATTCTTGGGAAAATTGTCAACGAAAGGCACGATGGAGTTTCCGCACTTCAAAAGCCCCTTGCCGAAGCCGACGTTGGTGATATACGAAAGCTGATTGTCGGAGATGTGCAGGAGCTTGGCAAGCTCTATGCGGTCTGTCGGCGCTTGGTTGAGCATGACAAGATACTCGGAGTTTGCAAGCATGGTGCGGGCGGTGAGGGATTTTAAGCAATCCTCCACGTTCTGCGTGATGCCCGTTGCAAGTGCGCCGTCCTTACGAAACTGTTTCCATGATTCCGCGAAGAACTGCGCCGATAGGTCGTTGGCAAAGAAGATGTGCATCTCGTCAAGTATAACGTGGGTACGGATGCCGCGCTCACGGTTTCGCGCCACGCGGTTGCGGATAGCGTCGGTCATAACGAGCATACCCGGCGTCCGAAGCTGCTTGCCGAGGTCGCGTATGCCGTAGGCGATGAGCCTGTTATGCACATCCACATTGGTCTGATGGGCGAACATATTAAGATTGCCCTGTGCAATCATCTCAATGGCAAGTGCAAGCTCCTTTGCCTGTTTCTCCTTTTGCTTTTTAAGCTCCGCATATAGGTCGGAGAGCGTCGGCGGCTGAATGGTATAGTTGCTCGAAAGATACTCCGCGTAGATGTTGGTAAGGCAGCGGTCAATGATAGATTTGTCTACCGCTTCAAGCTTGCCCGTGCCGCCCATGATCTGCTCGATGAACGAAAGCACGAACTCGCTCTTGGCGATAAGTGGGTTTTCGCTATCACCATAGCCCAGCGCCAAGTCCATAGCGTTGATATGGTTTGGCGAAGTCGGAGAGAGGTTGATGGCCGCACCGCCCAAAGCGTTTACGAGCGGCGTATACTCATTCTGCGGGTCTGCGATGATGATTTCATCGTTTGTTCCAAGAAACAGCGACACGATTTCACGCTTCGTGAAGAACGATTTGCCCGAGCCGGATACGCCGAGTATAAAGCCATTGCCGTTGATGAGGTTTTTCCTGTTGGCAATGATAAGGTTGTGGCTAATGGCGTTCATGCCGCAGTATGTCCCGCCCACATCCATGATTTCATGGGCGCGGAACGGCATGAGTACCGCCATGCTCTCGGTAGTCAGCGTCCGAAGCGCGTTGATTTTCCTCAAACCATAGGGCAGCGCCGTATTCAGCCCGTCCATCTGCTGATACTTCAAGACCGTTAGCTGACACAGGTGCTTGCGCGCGATGGATTGCAGCGTTTCCGTATCGCGGTCAAGCTGCTTCTTGTTCTTTGCGGTATGAACGATGGTCACAAGCCCGAACATCATGCGCTGGTCGCGGGTCGTAAGGTCGTCTAAAAACTCCTTTGCTTCCTTGCGCTGCTGCTCGAGGTCATACGGGATAACTGCTGAAAAGTTATTGTTCTGATTCTGCTTTCTCTGCCAGTTGGTGATGTTTGTCTCCACCCCCAACAACTTGTTTTCCACCTCTCGCACCGCTTCGTCCGTAGGGATGGGGATGATGTCGATGGAAAAGAACAGGTTGCGGTTAATCTCACAAAGCTCGGCAACAAGGCTGTCCTTGATATATGAGGCGTAGTCTTTCAAAAACAGCACCCGTCCGTAGGTCTTGCCCATCTTGAAACAGTCCTTACTGAACTCAAAAGTGTCGGGGCAGATATAGTCGCGGAAGGAGCGTCCCTGCCTTATCATCTTCTTCAAATCCATGCTGAAGCTGACTTCCTCCCCCGCGCGGAAGAAGTCGTGTAAGATGCGGAATCGCTCCACGCTGTTCAATTCCTCACAGAAGGACGAAAGCTGTGAAAGGTGCGCGGAAAGGTCTGCGCCCACGCGGTTGAAATAGCTGCGCGCTTCGTCAATGTTCTTGACCGCAACGGAAACGGTGACGTAGCGTTCCTGCACGATGGAGTTGGAAACGTCCGTTACATTGTCGAGCAGCATATCGTTATATTCCTTGCGATACCCGTCATATTGGTCGCCCTGCAACGGCAGCAGTATGGATTTCTCAAACGCCTGCTTATTCATTCGCTTGTTGCAGACTGTTATCTTTGTTGTCGCATTGCTGTCGAGCGCATTGAGCAACTCCGAATAATCAAGGAACATCGAGGTTTTATCGTCTTTTGATGCTATTGCATAGTTGATGTCGGTGAAGCGCCAGCACTTGCTGTACTTGTTTCCGACAAGCCAAATGCCGTCAAGCCATATCCGTTTGACGGGAATGACCTGCTGCACGGACCTGGGGATATTCATGCGCTCCCTGTCCTGCTTCAATATGCGGGAGAGTGCTTTAATCATCGCGTCCGCCTCCGTTTCTCTTTTTCTTCTTTCTCGGTTTGTTCTGATACCGTTCGTCCTGCATATCGGGTCGCCTGTTCTCAATCGCTTCGGCAAGCGCGAGGCAATACACGTTCTCACCCTTAAAGCACAGGTGCTTCGGCATGAGCCATTCGGACTTGATATATGCGCCGATAAACGCCTCCGCGTTCATGCCGTTGTAGCGGATAAAGCCCAATGCGGCAAAGGGAGCAGCGCCGAGAACGCACATCCACGATACAGTTTCCGTGCCGAGGATATTGTTCAGCCCAAAGTAGATACCGACGGCTACGCCAATGGCGAGGACGGAAAAAACGAGCTGACGCAGGTTCAGCCCGAAGAATATGCTTTCCTGATAGTCCCGTATTTCACGGTTGATTTTCACTTCCAATTCGTTTTCCCTCCAATCAAATAAAGCTCCCGATTGCTCGGAAGCTTTGTGGTTTTCTTTTTAATTATTCATCTAACAGCCAGTCCAATACGTTGCGCTTTTGTATTCCCTCATAGTCTGCTGTGGAAAACACTTCATCAAGTGTAAGCAGCGTTTTAGGGTAATTATCCGCTATACGCTTGAATGGGGCAAGCTCTCGCTTTAGCGTGTTTGGGTCGAGCGTAGACGCTGCAACTTGGTAGTAAAGATACTGCCCGTCATCTGTTTTTGCTACAAAATCCACTTCGCCGTCGTCTATCGCTCCTACAAATACTTCGTATCCGCGCCGTATCAGCTCGAGGTACACGACGTTTTCAAGAATATGTCCTATATCGCTGTCCTTGCCCCGCACAAGCATATTCCGCAGCCCCATGTCAACGCAATAATACTTGCTTTGCGTTGTTAAAAACTGTTTCCCTTTAATGTTGAAGCGCGTTGCTTCATATAGCAGAAGCGCCTCCTTCAAACCGTCCAAATACCTGTCTACGGTTTTTTGATCCACTCCCTTTCCGGCCGATTTCATGGTGTTGGCTATATTGGTGGAAGAAGCCTTGTTGCCGATGTTGTGGAGCATGAACTTTGCCACGTTTTTTAGCATGCCGACATCTGCAATCCTTTTGCGCTTCACAACGTCGTTGAGCAATACGGTATCATACAGCCCTTGCATATATTCCCGTGCCTCACGCTTATTCAGTTCAAAGCGAAGCACATAGGGAAAGGAACTCAGCTCGATATATTGGTTGAATTTTTCGGCGTTTGACAGTCCTTCTCTTTGCGTACCCTTTAATCCCGTGCTAAATTCGCGGAACGATAACGGAAGCATTTGAAGCTCCACATATCTGCCGGAAAGCACCGTTGCCAATTCTCCCGAAAGAAAGTAGGCGTTGGAGCCCGTTATATAAACGTCGCAGTTTTCTTTAAGGAACAGGCTGTCAACCGCTTTCTCGTATTCGTCAACGTGTTGTATCTCGTCGAGGAAGATGTAGTTCATCTTATCGGGCCGCAAACGCTCGGCGATGTATCGGTAGAGTATTTTATAATTATCGATAAACTCAAACTCTATATCCTCAAAATTCAACACAATGAACTGACTATCTTCAACACCGTTTGCTGACAGATAGTCGCGGTACATTTCAAACAGGGTGGACTTCCCGCATCTTCTTACGCCCGAAACAACCTTTATGATTTGCTTTTCCTTCCATCTTACCAACCAGTCAAGATACTCGGGACGCCCTATTCGATGTATCATGTTCCACCTCCTATAACATTATTATCTGCATTATACTCCCGATTTATTCGCCAAGTCAACGGATTTGAGGATTATATTCCTAAAATATTATATTTTTCTTGCTTTAAGGAATGGTTATTACAGCCCGAACATCTCGCGCACAACGCGCTCCGACATTTTGACAGCGCCCGTCAATACGAGTAAGTTAAAGATAAGCTCGCCCATATATGCCCATACAGTTGTAACGGCGCTTGCGCCTTCCGTCACAACCGGATCGGCTGCGGAAAACGCCGAGAATATGATACACGCAAGCACGATGATCGCGCCCTCCAGACAGACGGCGGCATACGATTTCAAGAAGCTCTTGCCGATATGCGAGGACGGCTCACCCGCGAATGTCGATAGCGGGACAGGCGCGATTGCAGTATAGAGATAGAGCCGAAAGAAGCGTCCGTACACGCTCATCACCATAACGAGCGTAAGCACGAACACCACAAGGCACATGATTAAGCTGACCGCCCAAGCGGGTATGCTTTCGAGAAAGGTCAAGCCCTCAACCGCTGTAATCATGCCATCGGGCAGCGTGACCGCCTGCGCCGCGTTCAGCCCGCCCGAGCCAATGATGGTCGTCACGATGCCTTGCACAATTCTGAACAGCGCCATCATAAGGTCAAGCCCATACGTTATCACGCCCTTTGCTATCGCAAACCGAACGAACAGCTTCAGCGCGTGTTCGGGCCTTTTAATCTCCGCAAACGAGCCGCAGGTTTTCACAATGCCCACAAGGAAAAACAGCACAAGCAAGGCATAGCCGATAGCCTTTAAGGAGCCGTTTATGCCTGTGACAACGCTCCATATCCCCCCGCCCTTGAAGGACTGTGGGGATTGCGTAATCAGCATCCATATTTCAGCGAGCTTTGTGTTCCAGAATTGAAGTGCGCTATATAAATTGTCCAGTATCCAATTTCCCGTATCCAAGCCTTTCACCTCCTTTTTCGGGAGGCAAACCCGCCGTGAAAGCAGGCTTGCCTTTGAAAGCGGTCATCGGGTCGGTTCATATCTGCCGGGCGTTCTATCCTTTATAACGCCGTATTTGTCATCAACATAGTAGCGTCCCACAAAGGGATTGAAAATGGCTGTGCATTTCACGCCTTCATACTCGGCGATATACTTGTTATCGCCTACCTTGTCGATTATAGTCGCATCCCGTAGCTGCCCGTTCAGAGAGTGAATGTGCATTGGTTCTGTGACAGGTGTAAACATAGCCGCGCCTCCCATCAGCCCGTGATGAGATTCAAAATCTCTCGGGCAAAGGTGATGATAACGCCGCCTGCGAGGGTCAAAAAGCCGTTGGCTCTCTGCGACGGATCATGTGACTTCAAACTCAAGCCTACCTGCACGATACCGAACGCCAGCAATATGATGCCGATGGCGCGGATAAGTCCGAACACAAACTCGGACAGATTGTTTATCACTTGCAGCGGGTCATCGGTTGCAAAGGCAGTCGCAGTAAAGGAAAGCACCAATACAATGGCGCAGAATACCGAAAAAAGCTGCCTTGTTTTCTTGGACATTCTCATTTCTTCTGTTCCTCCGTTTCGCTTTTTTTGAGTAGTTCTTCTACATCGGTTTCGGACAGCAGTTCATAATCGCCCATGTCGCCGTCCAACAGGATGAAATCGGGATCAAACGCATTGGGCGCTTGTCCGTGGATATACGGTTTTGCTCCGCCGTCCGTAGTCAGTTTGATGTTCGGATGACGTAGAATGTCGTACTTGTCGTCCTGCACGGCTCTCTCGCCACGAATGAACAACAGCGCGTAGCGATTATCGAGCATACGGACTTCATCGGGCGTATATAGCTCTCTGCCGGAGATCTGCCAGTTGGTGGAATAGCTCCCGTTGCGTCCTTTGCTTTGTCCGTAAGTGTTCACATCAATGGTCGATTTACCGAGCAATTCGGACACATATTTGTGCGTGGATTGCTCGTTGCCGCCTAAGTAGAGAAACTCGTCGCAGTTACCAACGATGCTTTCCCACTGCTTTTCAAAAAGGGCTTTAAGCTGCGCCAAGTTTTGAATGATGATGGATACGGAAACCTCGCGGCTGCGCATGGTCGAAAGCAGCTTGTCAAACTCGTCGGGCAGGGCAACGTTTGCAAACTCATCCATGACACAGTGGACATGAACGGGCAGTCTGCCGCCGTGCAGTTGGTCGGCTTTGAAGAATAGCTCTTGAAATAGCTGCGTATACATCATGCCAATGATATAGTTGAGCGAGGAATCGTTGTCGGGTATGACTGCGAACAGCGCCGTTTTCTTATCGCCCAGCGAGGGCAGGTTCAATTCGTCATGGCTCACCACGCTTGCAATTTGCGGAAGATTGAATTTCTCCAAGCGAACGCCGAGGGAAATCAATATGCTTTTGGCGGTTTTGCCCGCCGCCATTTTGAAAATACGGTATTGTTTCAAAGCAAGGTGTTCGGGGTTTCGCTGTTCGAGCGCATTGAACAGTTCGTCAAGGATGGAGGTATAGCCCTCATCTTCCTCCTTGACCTCCGCTGCGCTTATCATCTCCATGACCATCGGGAAGTTCTGTTCTTCGGGCGGGGCTTCGTTGACAAGATAGAGGATAAGAGCCTCCAGCAATGCCGTTTCTGCTCTCTCCCAGAAAGGGTCATTGGATTGTGCGCCCTTGGGTGTGGTGTTCCGTACAAGGTTGGCAACGAGCTTCAAAACGTCCTTATCGTCACGCAGATACACAAACGGGTTATACCCGTGGCTGCGCTCGGTGTTGATAAGGTCAAGCACCCGTATCTCATAGCCTTCCTTTTCGAGCATAAAGCCCGTATCACGGAGTATCTCGCCTTTCGGGTCGAGGACAACGAATGAAGTATTGGCTTGCATGATGTTCGGTTTGGCATAGAAACGAGTCTTGCCCGCGCCACTGCCGCCGCATACGAGGACGTTGAGATTCCTGCGATGCTTGCGCCCGTCAAGTCCTATGCGGGTATTCTGCGTGAGGATGATGTTCTCGTACCTGTTCTTATCGGCGTACTTCTTGGATAGCTGCGATGCGTTGCCCCATTTGGCGCTGCCGTGTTCTTCGCCTTTACGGTAGTTGCGCTTTGTTGACAGATACACCCCGATACCCAAGCCATAAATTAAGAGGAATATGAGAATGGCTTTGAGCGAATCGACGCACCACTTTACCTTCATGGGGTCTGCCATGCCGGAGGTGAAGCCCTCGATGATGCCCGCAAGCCCGTCAGATAGAAAAGGGGCGACCATTAAGGCCGCCCACACCACGGGGATAACGCCAAGCGCCGCCAGTATGATATTTGTCTTTTTGTTCTCACTCGGATTGCTCATCGTCGGAGTTCTCCGTTTGTGTCACGGGTTTACCCATGCTCTCAATGCATTGCCACATACTCATCGCTCCCTTTCATCTCTGTGTCGTTTCTTCTCGCGTTTCATCGGCGCGTCCATGACCTCGATCAAGGTATCGTCCACAAACTCTGTGTCCTTGCCCTGCTCGACAAGTTCGTTGCGTTTATCATTCAAGGAATTGATGATAAGCCCGTGTTGATACTCGTCAACCTCTATCACACGTTTCTCATCCATGCCCGTCACCTCACAGGATCGTTGCGGCTCTGCTGACGCTCCGCAAAGAGGTTACGCTCAACGCGCTCGGTGATCTCGCAAGCGGCGTCCCGCACGATATTGAGCGCGCTGCGCTTCTCGCGGCTTTCGAGCGCCGCTATCTCGTCGGGAATCCTGTCGCAGTATTTAGCGGGAACGCCGTACCGCAAACAGGCGATGTTGGCGGCGCAGTCGCATACGAAGGTGTTCGCGCCGCTGTGCGCCCGGGCAAGCTCGCGGGAAAGGGCAAAGAACAGTTCGTTGCCCTCAACGCCTCGTGCGACATATACGGTATTGTCCTTTTCGCTATACATCGCACCAACGCTTTGAGAAACGCCCTCGGACAGCTTGACGGGAACAGGCACGTTCGTGGTGATCGCCTTCAGCGCGGTTTTGATAGGTGGAGCGGTGCGCTCCCGAATAGGCTTTCCGTAGGTCTGCGAAATGTCGAACACCCGCTTCACATCGAAGTTGACGCCCATCGTACCGTCGGGGCGTTCATACTCGCCGTTTGCCTCCAAGACCAATGCGGCTTTCTCGCCGCGTTTCACGCTGCGCCCGCGCTTTTGCCAGTCGTCATAATTTGCGATGAATGTCGCGTCGGGCTTCTGCGCCACCACAAGCAGCGTATTGGCAACGCTGGTCTTGCCAAGCCTTGCCTGCATATTGAGATAGTCGGAAAGCGCAGACGGGTCTGTAAGCGTCTTTTCTGACATTTCCTCGATCAAGTTATAAAGCTCCTGCCGCTGCTCCCGCTTCTGTTGCGCCCACACCTCCCGGTCAAAGGGCTGCTTCGTCTGCTCGGGCTGCTGCTCAAACAAATTGTCGTAATTCTCCATGCTGTTTACCTCTCTTTCGATTTCGTTTTCTTTTTCGTTCTGCCCGGTTGCTGATGGCTTGTTTGCCGCGCTTTATCACGCTGCGGCTGCTTCTGGGCTGCATTGTCGGATTGCCGTTCCGCTTTCAGTTCACGAATCCTTTGGCGGACGGAGGGGCGTTCTGATTTATCCGCCGCGATACTCTCGTGCGTGTCGGAAGAAGGCTCGGACGGATCTGTTATCTCCGCCCTCGCCTTCGTAGGGTTTGGGAGCTTTTCCGTCACTTCCGCGGGCTGCTTATGCGCCGTTGCCTGCTGCACGGGTTTTGCCATCATTGCATCAAGCGTATTTTCGTCCACGGTATGCACGCCCTTTTCGGCGGACGGTGTGGTGCGCTCATATACAGCGTCCTGCTTCGCCTTTTCCTCGCGGGCTTTCATAATGTCCGCGCGTATCTTTTCCACATCGATGGTGGACAGCGCAAACCGCTCGGTGATCCTGTTGACGCGCGCGGCGTCGTTGGCGTTGACGACCACGTCTACAATACCGTCCGGCTGCTTCTTGTTGATGACCGCCGCATACAGAACGCCGTACTTCTTGGCTTCCTCGGCAAACAGCTTCAAGTCCTTCGCCTTGATAGCGAATACCTTTGTGGGCTTGCCGTTGAACGCCCGCATACGCGCCTTACCGCTTGTGCGCTTCTCGTCTTTGAGTGCCGCGATAAGAAATGTGGCAAGGGATAAAGCGCCCCTGCCTGCAAGGTTGGTAAGGCACTCAACGCCTTTAACGGTCACATTTGTCGCCATGTTGACGATCTGTTCCGCCGCTTCTCCATGTTGGCTCATGTTGTTTTTCGACCTCCATTTCTTGGTTTGGTTACATAAAAAAGACGCTCCCTTGGGGGGGAACGCCTCAAATGCGTGGTGTGTTTTATTTCTTTTTCCTATACCGTTGCTTGCTGCTGTTTGGCTTGTCGGGATACTCCATTTCGATTAAATCATGCTCCAATGCAGGAACAAGGTAGAGCTTCCGAAAGGACGCCCGGTTCTTCAGTCCCAAGCGATCCATGATTTGCTGTGCTGAAAGCGTATCGCTGTCGAGCTTTTCCATAAGCAGTTTAACAGACGGACTTACATCCTGCTCGCCCTGCTGACTTTGGGATATTTCATGGAGCGTATCATATATAACCGACAACAAAAACTCAACAAACGGCGTAGCGTCCGCCGCCTTGTCCGCTTTGCCGAGCGCATCATAGTAAGCGTCCTGCCGTTCCCGTATCAGTGTTTCTATCGGCAGCCATGCAAAAATGGGCTTCCATTTGTATAGGAGCAACGTGTTCCACATTCGCCCCATTCTTCCGTTTCCATCGGCAAAGGGATGGATAAACTCAAATTCGTAGTGGAAAACACAGCTTTTCACCAAAGGATGCACCTTTGAAGTTTTTACCCATGTGAGCAGATTGCCGATAAGCTCCTGCACCATGTTGGCGGGCGGAGCCATGTGAACAAGCTGTTCGCCTTTGTATACGCCGACGCCGCCGCTTCGGAACATACCCGCTTCGCGTACAAGCTCGTTCATCAAGGTGTGGTGCGCCGTGAGCAGGTCTTTTGCCGAATACGGGTCAAAGCTCAAGAGACGCTCGTATGCTTCAAAGGCGTTCTTGACCTCTTGTATTTCCCGTGGCTCTCCCAGTATGCGTTTTCCGTTAATAATTGCAGTCACTTGGTCGAGCGAGAGCGAGTTGTTCTCTATGGCAAGCGAGGAATGAATCGTCTTGATTCTGTTCTCGCGCCGCAGCTTCGGATTTGCGTTCATGTCCTGCCATGCGGTGATACGACCTACAAGCTCACTGATCTCCGAAATCTTCTCAATTATTCTATCCGTCATGGTAAACGGCGGGGTATACTGTTGCTCCATGCTGCACCTCCAACTTATATCTTATTATAGCATACAAGTCCATTAAAAAACAACAGTTTCACTTAGTAGACTTGTATGGTGAACTTGTGTGTTTTCCACCATATAAGTCTTACCTGTATCGCGGATATTATCTGCATTACCTGATATGCGTCTTGCCGTGTTTACGCTCTTGTTCCCGTTTCCTCTCTACCTCCTTTTCTTCAATTTGTTTAAGCTGCGCGTTCTTCTCGGCAATCTCCAAAGAGCGCACAGCAATAGCGTCGCATAGCTTTACGTCCTGTCGGAGCGTTCTAAGCTCCGCGGATATTTGCCCGATACGGGTCTTGATTTCTTCAAGACGCTGTTCGGGTATGCCTATGCGCCGCAGCTCATTTTTGAGTTCTTTTCGTTCCTCGGATATGATGGTAATTCTCTGACTGGCATCGTCACGATAGGAAGTGAGTTCTTCCGCGGTATCTATCTTGTGTCTGAATAAAAAGTGGAACTGCTTATCCACCGCTTCAAGATGGCGAATATCCTCTCGCAACACATACGGAGTATAGCTTGACTGTTGCCGACACGCCTCCTGTAATTTTCGACGATAGAAATAGTAGAGCGCCCGCAAGCCATTCCATGTGACCTTTGACAGGCGAAAGTCTCCATGTGTGCGCCCACGACGAACAGTTTTCTTTTCCTCCGGCTTGGGCGGACGCGACGGCCACCGTTGACGGATGATGCGCTCGATGATGGCGTCCTCAGTGTATTTCTCACCAAAGCGTCGCAAACGGCTGAAGTTCCTATGGTTTTGCGGCTTTATGCGCCAATCGCGTCCGCGCTTTTCAACCTCGTATCCACGTTCTCTCATGTTTTTGACAAAGCCTTGAAAATTCACCGCGCCCATGATAGCTGCGTCCAAATCCAAACGGATAGCAGTCATCCATGTCGGCTTGCCGTTCTTTTCAGCTTCCCACTCGGCGCGTGACCTGCCGTGTCGCGCAGGATTCTCGATTACGGATAAATGGTACTTTTCACATAGCGCGTCTGACATATCACGCATACGTTGGTATGTCTTTTTTTGGTCGTAATACTTTAGACCATCGACAAAGGAAACCGAGTTCAGCACAAAGTGGTTGTGAACGGTCTTGGTATTCAAATGCGTTGATACGATAACCTCAAATCTATCACCCCATAACGCCTGTGCAAGTTCAACCCCAATTTGGTGTGCTTTGTCTGCCGACACTTCGCCAGTCTTGAAGCTCTGATAACCGTGATAGGCGATATTGCCGCCTTCTTTGCCCCAAATGCGTTTAGTCAGTATCATGTCGTTTCTCGCGGTGGCAGGATCGCAGTTGATTCCCGTGACGTAGTATTGCTTCTCTGTTTTGAAATCGTCGATTGCGTAGTCAATGATCTTATCCAGCACTTTCTTTGGCGCTGATTGCATGGCGTATTCCATTACATCAAGCATACTCTGCTGTTGCTTCTCGCTCCATTCGGGGTTTTCGGTTTTTTCGGGGTTGACCGTGTAGTTCAATACACTTCCTATCCAGCCTTTTACGTTCCATATCGCCGTGACTGCCATTAGGTTATCCTATCGGGCATACATACGGCTGCTCGAATGGATGTGACTGTGTTTGCCAACCGTATAGCGTTTGCCGCATATTCCTCGACAAGAAAAAAGCCCGTGGCGTTTGCTCGGGCGGCTATCTGATTCATCGCGTTTCCAATGGCGCGAAGCTCATTTATCATTTGGCGGTATTCAATCGGGGGAGGTTCTCTCGGTACACTTCCCATGATGAGAGAACGAATATACCCATCTGCCGAGTATCCGCTTCTCGTAACGCATTTCTTGAAATGAGCGTATTCATCGTTCGTCAGATGCGCCCATACTCTGTTAGGTCTTGTTCGCATTTTCTCACCTCACTTTTCATAAGAACATGGAAGTTGACAAACAGCATTGTCGCTTGCTGGGGTATTAGGGGTGCAAATCCCCTAACCAGAGAATTTGTGGTCACACAAATTCAGTGCTGGCTAATCCAATGCAGAAGCATTGTCCTATTCCACCATCCGAGAAATGAATCACCGCGCACCACGTTCCCGCTCTGGTATAACAGCCTTGAAATCGACGCCCTTGAAGCACTCGGCATCGAGAATAAAGTCGCCCTTGTTCCATTTGTCATGCACAAGCCGCTCCGCTTCCATGCGGTTTCCGCTTCGATTTCGACCGTCATTTGCAGCTTTTCGGTAATCGTCACCTTGTAGGGTTTCATGCTTCGTCACCTCCGCTTGCCGTATGCAGCGAGATTTTCTTGATGCCCGTAAGCGTAGTAGCGACCATGCCGAGGCGCTTGGCAAGCAGGATTTCCGCTTCCATTTCCTCTGTCAGTTCATCGGAGCAAACAACGAGAACACGGCAGCGGCGCAAAAGCTCCAGCGACATGGAACGCCTTGCTTCGCGCTGCTCCGGCACGGATTCCGAAAGGAAACGGGAAAACATCATGCAGGGGCATATAGGCACATACCCGAGTTCAAAGAGGGTCTTGCTGTATTCCTTCAGCTTGCCCGAGGCAAAGCCCGTGGCATGGTTGGTGGGCGCGCAAACATACGCAAAAGTCTTGTTCATCATCTTGCTTTTTCCTCCATAGTGTGATGGCGGGCGCTCTGCGCGCCCCTTGTTCTGATTGGCGTTTTGATATGCTTACGCATCATAAGCTGCTCGTTGTAGTCCTTGCCGACCTCCGGCGGCAGCAGCTCCGTCGTATATCCTTCCGGCATAGCGGCGCATATCGCCATTGCCGCCTTTACACCTGCATCGTCATTGTCCAGACACAAGGCAATATGCCGAATGCCCCCGTTTCTCAAAAAGTATTCATTAAGCGTAGCGGGCAGATCCGCCGCTTCGCCGCTCCGCGGCCGGTATACGCCCGATAGGGACAGGTAATTGTCCGGCTTCCGTAGCGGATTTTCCATGCGCTGCAATTCGATAAAGGAAAGGCAGTCAATGGCACTTTCAAACACAAACAGCGTTTCGCTGCCGCTATGCGGCGCGGAAAAGGAATACCGCTTATCGCTGCCCTCAACCTCCCGCAAAAACGTGGAGGAAGGGTCGCTGCTTCGGAGCATTGCGTAGCGGGGAACGGTGTCCTTATCAAAGCCAACGAATACGCAGTTATGCCGTCTGTCCTCATATACCAAGCCCATGTTGAAATACATATTGAGCAAGTCTTCCGATAACCCCCGTCCCATAAGGTAGGCGGCAACGCGGTAATTGTTCTCATGCGGCGCGGGCAATACAAAATCCATTGGCTTTGCCCGCTTTGGAGTATAGGTCTTTGTCGGCGTGGCATATCGCGTACACTCCAATATCCGCAAGACGGCGCTGACGAAGTCCATGCCCTGCACCTTTACAAGATAGTCCAATGCGGAGACACCGCCGACGCCCGTTGACCATTGAAACCATTTGCCGTTACTGATTTTCAAGCTGTCGTGGCTACGGGTAGAATACACAGCGGATGAAATACGCACCAGTTCGTGCGGCTCATAGGTCTGCAAATATGTGAGTAAGTCAAGCTCCCGCGCCCGCTCTATTTCTGCTTTTGATACCTGTCGTCTATGTTCCATAGTTACCTCTCATACTCCGGCTCTGAACGCCGTTTCGTTCTTTCTTCCTCCTGCTCCGGCGCTGCATCCAGCGTGTCGTTCTCGCGTTTGTCCATGTTGAGCATCGCGTCAAGCTCAGCAAGCCGCGCCGTTTTTGTCCGTAGCTCGTCCTCCTGTGCAAAGGGCTTTTCCACCTCCGCTTTGGCGTTCTCGATCTGTGTTTGAAGGTTGGCAAGCGCCTGTTCGCAGGCGTTGAGCCGCGTCGGGAACATATCAAAGGCGTTTTCCATACGCTGTATATTGCCGTGAATGTCGCTGCCGAGGTCTATCGTGTGCGAGAGCGCGCCTTTAAGCGTCAGCTTAAAGGTCTTGCCAAAGGTGTCGTAGGACAGCATGAGCGTAAAGCCTCGGAAGCTGCCGACCTCCTTTAACTCGGGCGAGGTCTGCGCTTTGCACGTTTCAATGAGCGCCGCGCCCGCGTCCTTTTTCTCGGTGTAGTTCACGCCATTAAGCACCATGCCCGGGAAGTCCTCGGTCTTGTGCTGCTCGTAGAGCGACATATCCGCTTTGAAGCCCGCGATGCGTTCCTCCGTGAGCTTGACCTCGCGGGGGAAGTATTTGAGAAGCCTGTCCTCCATGGCGTATTTTTGGCTTTGATAGTTTGCCTTTACGAGCTTTAGCCTTGACACGTCGATCTCCAGGTCATGAGGTAAGCCGGGAATCCCGACTCCCTCCCGAACCGTGCGGGCACCTCTC
>ERZ1673742.614-NODE-614-length-42079-cov-30.513540_pt1 | contig 42079 bp, 38 predicted proteins | sample MGYA00580208_ERZ1673742 | MGnify/ENA primary metagenome ERZ1673742 (study PRJEB41218, sample SAMN15661774) | gut metagenome | host: Homo sapiens | place: Canada: London | collected 2015-08-20/2019-03-30 | study: EMG produced TPA metagenomics assembly of...
GCAGCTGCCGGAGCGGTGCTTAAGCCGCAAGGCGGGAATTGTGCGGTGTTGCCTCAAGACAGCTCCCTACAGAGCAAGGTATCATGTGTACCAAACAGAAAAACGACCGGTGGAACAGCCAGCCCTCTGGCTGCCGCAGAGAAACGCTGCCAATGCATAAAACATGCCGCCGCGCAGTTATACTACCCCTACACAACATCAGCTCAACAACAAAAATGACAAAACAGACTGCAGAAGACCGTGTTTTTTGATTGACAAAACAAGCGCGGCGTGATAGTATGATAGCTGTACATTGCCCTGTATTTTTAACGTTGAACAGATGTTAAATACTTGTGCAATGGCAACACGGAAAAGTAGGAGAACATAGCATGAGACGGACTTTGGCAGCGCCGGGCCTTGCAGCTGTGCTGGGTATGGCATTGCTGCTGACCGCCTGCGGTAAAACAAACGCACATAACAATACGGCAGGCGAAACGGTCAGCACGGCACTGTTTGACTTTTCCATTACGGATGTCAGCCTGGTGGAAAGCTACCCCGGCATTGATATCCCGGACGGCGAATGCCTGGTGCGCATGCGCCTGAACATCAAGAACACCAGCAGCCAGACCTACACGATGTTCCTGCAGGATTTCCAAATCCAGTGGGGCGAGGGCGACAGCGATTACGGCACCTGCCTGAACGCAGTGGATGATACCATGATGCCGTATGCTTATGAGCTGACCCCCGGCCAAGAGCGCAGCGACTGGCTGATGGCTGAAATCCCCGATGGCAGCACCAGCTGCACCATTGCGTATCAGGAATACAAGACCGATGGCAGCAAAGGCGATGCCTACTTTGTGGAGGCAGCTCTGTGAGCCAGCAGTCGCGCATTCTTGCAGGGGTGTTTTGCTCCGGTATGGCGGCGGCGTTGATTGCTATGGCGGCACTGCAGCTGCCCAGCTGGCTGCAGCAGCGCAAGATGGTGAGCGAGAGCCCGCCGGTGGTGCAGACTGCAGAACCAGAGCAGACGCCGGAGCCGCAGGTTACCGCGGCCCCCACCGTGCAGCCCGCCGTTACCCCGGAACCGCGGAATTTTACCGCACTGCTGGAGCGTAACCCCGAAGTGATTGGCTGGATCAAGATCGATGATACCGATGTTGACCTGCCGGTGATGCAAAGAGAAGGGGACAACAGCTACTACTTAAAGCACGACTTGGATGGCAACTGGGATGACCTGGGCCTGCCATACCTGGATTATGAGTGCGATATCCAGCAAAGCCGCCATTTGATCCTGTACGGCCACAACATGGGCGTCGGGGATACGGTGCGGTTTTCCAGCCTGCAAAATTACCGCGAGCCGGAATATTATCAGGAACACCCGGTCATTGAGCTGGACAGCCTGAACGGTGGCCAGTACTACAAGATCGTGGCAGTTTATGCAATTACCACGCGCGAAAGCGATGGCGATGTGTTCCACTTTAACCAGTATGTGAACTTTGCCGATGATGCGGCAGAGCAGGAATACCTGGATGAAGTGGCCAAGCGCGCGTTTTATACCACGGGCGATTATGCCCGCGCAGACGAACGGCTTTTGACATTGTGTACCTGTACCTATGAAATGTCGGATGCCCGCCTGCTGATTATGGCACGCCCGCTGCGGGACGGGGAAACTCTGACGGCGGATGAAGTTATCATCAATCCGGACCCGCTGCTTCCAGCCCGCTGGCCGGCCGGGGCGTAAAATCTTTATTTGAATTCTGGGCACAAAGGCAACAGCAATCCGTACCTTTGCGTTTGGGATATAATTTTGGAAAGGGAGTAAAATTATGCAAAAGACGAGCAGGTTTTCGCGTCTGCTTACGCGGTTACGGCTGTTGCCTTGGCAGTTTGTCTGCCTGTATCGGCGTATGCAGAAACCGAGACCACCGAGGAAGCTGCTGCACCCGCAGTAGTGGAGGAGGCTACACAGGACAACACCGCTGACGAAGCTGCAAGCGAAGACAGCGCTTCCTGTGTGCGCGTGGTGGATGTTACCATTTTTATGGACACCACCAAGGGCCATTTCGAGAGCGATCCCGACAATGTTGCCCTGACTTATCTGAACCGTGCCGAGTTTGAGGAGACTCCGATCACTCTGCCCACCGTTATCGCAAACGAGGGCTGGGAGTTCAAGGGCTGGGACGTTTGGGGCAAAGAGCACTTTGTCCTGGGTGCCGATGCTACTGAACTGGGCACCAGCGGCCTTGGTGCATTCCCGGTTGGCAGCCTGGTAGGCGGTATCTACCTGTACCCCATCTTTATGGAAGCTCCGAAGCCGGTAGAGCCGACCGCTACCCCGGTAGAGCCGACCGCTACTCCGGTTGAGCCGACTGCTACCCCGGTTGAGCCGACTGCTACTCCGGTAGAGCCGACTGCCACCCCGGTTGAGCCGACCGCTACCCCGGCAGAGCCGACTGCCACCCCGACCGAGCCGACCGCTACCCCGGTCGTGACCCCGACCACCCCGGTTATCCCGGAGACCACTCCGACCAATACTCCGGCAAACACCCCGACTGAGGAAACCAATACCCCGGACAATACTCCGACCAACACCCCGGATGTTACCAAGTCCAACACCCCCGCTGATAACTCCAGCAAGATCATCCCGCAGACCGGCGTTTCCAGCAGCAACAGCAACTCTGTTGCAGGTCTGGCCATCGTTCTGGTTGCCGCACTGGGCGGCGCTGCCGCTTACCTGTTCATCAACCGCAAGAAGCTGAACTGATAAGTGTAAAGTGATAGAGCTTTGAATTATTTAAAAACAGCCTTCGGCATTTAAGAGCGTTGCCATAAGAAAACATGAAAAAACCAGTAAAATCAATGTTTTTTAGGGCAGCGGAAAACGGGGCAGGTCAAAACAACTGAATAATCAGGCAGAAACAGGGTGTTGTCAAGCATGACAGCGCCCTTTTCTGTTTCCCCGGCCAAGCCGCAGATTTTGAAAAAAGTCTGCGGTTTTTCTTTTTGCCCAAAAGCCGAAAGGAGGCGACAGCCTATGTACTTCACTTCCGGCAGCGACCGGGCGTTTGAACAGCTCATGCAGCAGAGGCCGGGAGCAGATCACTTTGACAGCGGCGACGCCGGAGCGCCGGAGGACTGCGGCGACTGCCGTTTTTACCGCCCACACTGGAAATATCAGTTTTGTGTTTACGCAGAATGTCCCTACCAGCCGGGCAAGCTCACCGCCCTTGACGCGGTGAAATTCCAAGTGAAAGGAGTTGACGACGAGATGGCAGTTTTTCGTGTGGAGAAGAACCGGGGCTACACGGTAATGAGTAACCACCACCTGCGGAACAAAGACCTGTCCCTGAAAGCCAAGGGCCTGCTTTCGCAAATGCTTTCCCTGCCGGAAGATTGGGACTATACGCTGAAAGGCTTGTCCCTTATCAACCGGGAAAGCATCGACGCCATACGGACGGCGGTGTGGGAGCTGGAAAAGGCCGGGTACATCACCCGCCAGCAGAACCGGGACGGCAAGGGCAAGATGGCCGATATGGTTTATACCATCTACGAACAGCCCCAGCCCCGGCCAGAGGCAGCGGAGGAAGAACAGCCGGGATTGGAAAACCCGGTGTTGGAAAATCCAACATCTGATAATCCAACGTCGGAAAACCCGGTATCGGGAAATCCAACGCAATTAAATAAAGATATACAAACTAAAGACCCATTAACTACTGATCCATCAAGTACCCATTCCATTCCTATCCTTTCCCCAAACCCCTCTCCTGCGGAGGGCAAGGCGGCACAGCCGCCGGAACGGAAGCGAAAGGAAGCGAATGAGGCATACCGGGTGTATGAGGAAATTATCAAGGACAACATCAGCTATGACATTCTGAAAGCCGATCTGCCCTATGACGGCGACCGTCTGGACGAGATTGTAGACCTGATCCTTGAAACCGTCTGCACCCGGCGCAAGACCATCCGCATTGCTGGTGACGACTATCCGGCGGAGCTGGTGAAATCCAAGTTTATGAAGCTGGACAGCGAACATATCCGCTTTGTGCTGGATTGCCTGAACAGGAATACCACGGAAATCCGCAACATCAAGCAGTACCTACGGGCGGCGCTGTTTAACGCCCCGTCCACGATTGGGAATTACTATTCGTCGCTGGTGGCACACGATATGGCGACCGGGAAAATCTGAAAGGAGGACGGCCCTATGAAACAGGGTGCATTGATTTTTGACGAGCAGGCAGACCGTTACGACATCCGCTTTGATCTGGCAGACTACTACGGCGGGCTGCACTGTGGGGAAACCTTTGACGTGATGGTGGGCGGCAGGTGGAAGCCCACCCGCATTGAGATGGCCGAGGACTGGTATCTGGTAGGCGTCCGCGCCGACGACCTTTCCGGCCTGCGGGTGCGGATTTAATCGGGGGCAACCGGCGAAAGCGGCTGTCCCTTTTCTGTTTCCTGCGGCGGCTTTCGGTGCCACCTTAACCACACCACCGCGCTTCTGCGAAAGGAGGGATAGCGATTGCAGGAAGAAGTAGACCAGAAAACCATAGCGTTAGCGGTGAAAACCGGGAAGCTGACCGGCCAAGTGCTGCAAGCGGCCATGAAGAAATTTCTGGCCGCCCGGCAAAAGGGCAAAGCCAAGCCCCACCACGGCCACCAAAGCCTGCGGCAGCTCAAAAAGGACGGTTCGGCCCTCTCCAACATCGAGATCACCGACGCGAATATTGGCCTGTTCAAGCCCTGCGCCAAGAAATACGATATTGACTACACGTTGCGGAAAGACAGTTCCACCCACCCGCCGCGCTATATCGTGATTTTCAAGACCAAGCAGGCCGACAATCTGGAACAGGCGTTCAAGGAGTTCACGGCCAAGAAGTTAAGCCGGGAGGAACGGCCCTCAATCCGAAAGACCCTATCCGCCCTGAAACAAAAGGCTGCGGCCAAGACGCAGCAGCGGGCCAAGGAGAAAGTCAAGGAAAGGGGGCTGTCACTGTGAAACCAGAGGTAAAAAAACTGATCCTGTCCAATCTCCCGTACCTGATTTTCGTTTACCTGTTCGGGAAGCTGGGGCAGGCATACCGGCTGGCGGCAGGCGTAGACTTGTCGGAAAAGCTGCTGCACTTCATGGACGGCTGTTCGGCGGCCTTTGCAAACGCCGCCCCCAGCTTCCACCCTTTTGACCTGCTGATCGGCGTCGCCGGTGCCGCCGCCCTGCGGCTCATGGTGTACTGCAAAAGCAAGAACGCCAAGAAATACCGCAAGGGCGAGGAATACGGCAGCGCCCGTTGGGGGACGGCCAAAGACATTGCCCCGTACATCGACCCCAACTTTGACAACAACATTCTGCTGACGCAGACGGAACGGCTCACCATGAACAACAGGCCCAAAGACCCCAAAACCGCGAGGAATAAAAATGTTCTGGTAATCGGCGGTTCCGGCTCCGGCAAGACGAGATTTTTTGTGAAGCCCAACCTTATGCAATGCGTGTCCAAGGACTACCCGACCTCATTTGTGATAACCGACCCCAAGGGCAGCCTGATCAGTGAGGTGGGCCAGCTTTTGCAGCGCAGCGGCTACCGCATTAAGGTTTTGAATACCATCAATTTTTCAAAATCCATGCGGTATAACCCGTTCCGCTACATCCATTCGGAGAAAGACATTTTGAAGCTGGTAAACACGCTGATCTGCAACACCAAGGGCGAGGGCGAAAAATCCGCCGAGGATTTTTGGGTAAAGTCGGAACGGCTTTTGTATTCGGCCCTGATCGGCTATATCTGGTACGAAGCGCCGGACGAGGAAATGAACTTCACGACGCTGCTTGAAATGATAAATGCGTCGGAGGCCCGCGAGGACGACCCGGAATTTCAATCCCCGGTAGACCAGATGTTTGAACGGCTGGAAGCAAAAGACCCGGATCACTTTGCTGTGCGCCAGTACAAGAAATTCCTGTTATCCGCTGGCAAGACCCGTTCCTCGATTTTGATTAGCTGCGGCGCACGTTTAGCGCCATTTGACATCCAGGAGGTGCGGGAGCTGATGGAGGACGACGAACTGGAACTTGACACCATCGGGGACGAGAAAACGGCGCTGTTCCTCATAATGAGCGACACCGACACCACTTTCAATTTCATTCTGGCAATGGTACAGAGCCAGCTTATCAACCTGCTTTGTGACCGGGCCGATGATAAATACAGCGGGCGGCTGCCCGTCCATGTACGGATGATTTTAGACGAGTTTGCGAACATCGGCCAGATACCGAACTTTGACAAGCTCATTGCCACCATCCGAAGCCGGGAAATTTCGGCATCCATCATTCTGCAAAGCCAGTCGCAGTTAAAGGCGATTTACAAGGACGCTGCGGAAATCATTTCCGACAACTGCGATTGTACGCTTTTCCTTAGTGGGCGGGGCAAAAACGCCAAGGAGATCGCTGACGTGCTGGGGAAAGAAACCATCGACAGCTACAATCAGAGCGAGAACCGGGGCGCGCAGACTTCCCACGGACTGAACTATCAAAAATTGGGAAAGGAGTTGATGTCACAGGACGAAATCGCAACAATGGACGGAGGCAAGTGTATTTTGCAGGTGCGCGGCGTGAGGCCGTTTTTCAGTGAGAAATACGACATCACCAAGCATCCCCGGTATAAATACCTTTCCGACGCCGACAAGAAGAACACCTTTGACGTGGACAGATATTTGTCGTCCATGCGCCGGAAGAAAAAGCGCGTGGTATCAGAGGCGGAAACCTTTGAGCTGTACGACATTGACCTGTCGGATGAAGATATGGCCGCCGAATAAGGTGGCTGGCATAGAAAGGAGCCTGACCCTATGGAACACTCGGACGAACTGACATTTGCGGAATACTTCAAATCCAGATATGACCTATTCCGGGGATTGATTACTTTTACTGTCGCTATGCAATGGTTGATCGACCATGATTTTGCAGAACCGACAGACAACGATGCCCGGCTGATGGACATTGAGGTGTCCAGACAAATGTGTGACGTGTGGGGAGAGCTTTATGTTCTTACCCTGCGGGAATGGCTGGACGGCCAATAACTCCGGGCCGCCTGCGGATTGTGACGTGCTGCTGGATATGACCGGCAGCTTTTTTGTACCCAAAACCACATCACAATCTGAATTTATGGAGGTAAATGTATGGAATTTTTCAATAGCGCAGTTGATACTTTGCAGACTATCGTGATCGGCCTCGGCGGTGCCCTCTGTGTGTGGGGCGGCGTGAACCTGCTGGAAGGTTACGGGCAGGATAACCCGGCATCCAAAAGCCAAGGTGTGAAGCAGCTCGTTGCGGGCGGTGGTGTCGCCCTGATCGGCCTGACCCTTGTTCCCCTGCTGTCCGGGCTGCTGGGCTGATGGCCCCGGCCCTGTCCGAACCGTAACCACTGACACGACATGAAACCTGAAATAAACCCCGCCGCGCCCTCTCGTTTGAACCGGGAGGGCGCGGGAAAGGAGGTGTACCCCTATGATTGGTGATCTCATTGGGGATTGGCTGAAAGGCATTTTAATTGACGGCATCATGGGCAACCTCTCCGGCCTGTTCAACACGGTAAATACCAAAGTCGGGGAAATCGCTTCCGACGTGGGGACGACGCCGCAGGCATGGAACGGCGGCATTTTTAGTATGCTGCAATCCCTGTCCGAAACGGTGATTGTCCCCATAGCGGCGGCCATCCTTGCCCTTGTCATGTGCTATGAGCTGATCGAAATGATTGTCGAGAAAAACAATATGCACGACTTCGACAGCTCTATGTTCTTTCGCTGGATGTTCAAATCTGCCTTTGCCATCCTCATTGTGACGAACACATGGAATATCGTCATGGGCGTATTTGACGCCACCCAAGCCGTCGTCAACCAGAGCGCCGGGGTAATCATCGGGGAAACCAGCATCGACTTTGACACGCTGCTTCCCGATCTGGAAAGCCGCCTTGAAGCAATGGACATCGGGCCGTTGCTGGGCTTATGGTTCCAGACCCTTGTTGTGGGGCTGACGATGAACATTCTATCCATCTGCATTTTCCTTGTGACCTACGGGAGAATGATTGAAATATACGCCGTGACCGCGCTGGGGCCGATCCCCCTTGCCACGCTGGGAAACGCGGAGTGGCGCGGCATGGGCCAAAACTATCTGAAATCCCTTTTGGCGCTGGGCTTCCAAGCGTTCCTGATTATGGTTGTCGTCGGCATCTATGCGGTGCTGATACAGGAAATCGGGACGGCGGAGGACATTTCCGGCGCGATCTGGGGCTGCATGGGCTACACGGTGCTTTTGTGCTTCTGCCTGTTCAAGACGGGAAGCATCAGTAAAGCAGTTTTCACAGCCCATTGACGTTGAAATTTTTACGCAGGAGGAAAAAGACTTATCGAGGAACCACAGAAATATCACATCATATACGCCGATCCGCCGTGGCGGTATGAATGTAAACGAACAGGGGCGGCGGAGCATCACTATCCCACCATGAGCATTGACGAGCTGTGCGCCCTGCCAGTGGGAAAGCTGGCGGAAAAGGACTGCCTGCTGTTTTTGTGGGCCACGTTCCCGCAGCTCCCGGAGGCTTTGCGGCTTATCAAGGCATGGGGCTTTACGTTCAAGACCGTGGCCTTTGTCTGGCTGAAACGGAACAGGAAAAGCCCCTCATGGTTCTATGGGCTGGGCTACTGGACGCGGGGCAATGCGGAAATCTGCCTGCTTGCCAAACGCGGCAAGCCCAAACGCCACAGCGCCGGTGTCCACCAGTTCATTATCTCCCCGGTGGAGGAACACAGCAAAAAGCCGGACGTGACCCGTGACAAGATTGTGGAGCTAGCGGGCGACCTCTCCCGCGTGGAGCTGTTTGCCCGGCAGAAAACGCCGGGCTGGGATGTGTGGGGCAACGAGGTAACAAGCGACCTGACCCTGACCTGATTTTTGAAAGAAACGAGGTGATTTGATTGGCTTATGTGACTGTTCCCAAGGATTTAACCCGTGTGAAATCCAAGGTGGTACTGGGACTGACGAAACGGCAACTGATCTGTTTTGGCGGTGCGCTTCTTGTAGGCGTCCCGCTTTTTTTGTTGATCCGGGGGCGCGTCCCCACCAGCGCCGCCGCGCTGATTATGGTATTCGCCATGCTCCCCGGCTTCCTGCTGGCCCTGTACGAACGCCACGGCCAGCCCCTTGAAGTGGTGGTGTGGCAGATGATCCAGTGCAGCTTCATCCAGCCAAAGGAGAGGCCCTACCAGACCAACAACGCTTACTCTGCCCTTGTGCGGCAGCATCAAATGGAAAAGGAGGTAAATGCCATTGTCCAAAAAGCAAAAGCAAGAGCCGCAGCCAAAGACGCCGGTAAAGCTCACCCGCGCCGAAAAGAAAGAAATTCAGGCCATCATCCGCAAGTATAAGGGCGACGGCAGGCCCCATTCGGCGCAGGACAGCATCCCCTATGAGGCCATGTATCAGGACGGAGTGTGCCGGGTGACGGCCAACACGTTCAGCAAGTGCATCGAGTTTGCCGACATCAGCTATCAGCTCGCGCAGGCCGACACGAAAACCGCTGTCTTTGAAAACCTGTGCGACCTTTACAACTATCTGGACGCTTCCATCCACGTCCAGTTTTCCTTTGTCAACCGCAAGATCGACCCCAAGCAGTACGCCAAGAGCTTTGAGATCAAGGCGCAGGGGGACGACTTCGACGACATCCGGGCCGAGTACACCGGCATCCTGCAAGACCAGCTTGTGAAAGGCAACAACGGCCTGCAAAAGCGCAAGTTCCTGACCTTCACCATTGAGGCCGACAACCTGAAAATGGCCCGCGCCCGCTCGCGCCGGATTGAAACCGACCTGCTGGGGTACTTCCGCACGATGGGGGCCGTGGCATGGGTGCTGGACGCGAAAGAACGGCTGGAAGTCATGCACAGTATCTTCCACCCGGACGGGGAACCGTTTCATTTTGACTGGAAGTGGCTGGCCCCGTCGGGGCTTTCCACCAAGGATTTCATTGCCCCGTCCTCGTTCCGCTTCGGCAATGCCCGGATGTTCGGGCTGGGCGGCAAGTACGGGGCCGTGAGCTTCCTGCAAATCCTCTCCCCGGAGCTGTCGGATGAAATGCTGGCCGACTTCCTGAATACGGAAAACGGCATCGTCGTCAATCTCCATGTGCAGGCCATCGACCAAGGGGAGGCCATTAAAACCGTCAAGCGGAAAATCACCGACCTTGACGCCATGAAGATACAGGAGCAGAAACGGGCTGTCCGCAGCGGCTATGATATGGACATCCTTCCCAGCGACCTTGCCACCTACGGGCAGGACGCGAAAGAGCTTTTGAAAACCTTACAAAGCCGAAATGAACGGATGTTCCAGCTTACCTTTTTGGTGTTGAACACTGCCGACACCCGGCAGAAGTTGGAGAACGAAATCTTCTGGGCCTCTGGCGTGGCGCAGAAATACAACAATTCCCTTGTCCGGCTGGACTACCAGCAGGAACAGGGCCTTATGAGCAGCCTGCCGCTGGGGGCCAGCCACATCAAGATCGAGCGTTCTTTGACAACTTCCAGCGTGGCCGTGTTCGTGCCGTTCGTGACGCAGGAGCTTTTTCAGGGCGGCAACGCCATGTATTACGGCATCAACGCCAAGACCGGCAACATGATTATGCTGGACAGAAAACGGGCGCGCTGCCCCAACGGTTTGAAGCTGGGGACGCCCGGCAGCGGCAAGTCCATGAGCTGTAAATCCGAGATTTTGAGCGTGTTCCTCTGCACCCAGGACGACGTGTATATCTGTGATCCAGAGGCCGAGTATTATCCCCTTGTGCAGCGGCTTCATGGGCAGGTGGTAAAGCTGTCGCCCACCAGCAAATCCTATGTGAACCCGCTGGACATCAACCTGAATTATTCGGAGGATGAAAGCCCGCTGGCCTTAAAATCCGACTTTGTGCTGTCGTTCTGTGAGCTTGTCATGGGCGGAAAGAACGGGCTGGAAGCCATCGAAAAGACGGTGATTGACCGGGCGGTGCAGGTGATCTACCGGCCCTATCTGGCAGACCCCCGCCCGGAGAATATGCCGATCCTTTCGGACTTGCACAAAGCCCTGTTAGACCAGCATATCCCGGAGGCCGACCGGGTGGCGCAGGCCCTTGACCTGTATGTGAACGGTTCCCTGAACGTGTTTAACCACCGCACCAACGTCAACATCGAAAACCGCATTGTGGCCTTTGACATTAAGGAATTAGGCAAGCAGCTCAAAAAGCTGGGGATGCTCATTGTCCAAGACCAGATTTGGGGCCGCGTGACCCAAAACCGCAGCCAAGGCAAGGCGACGTGGTACTTCTGCGACGAGTTCCATTTGCTTTTGCGGGAGGAACAGACGGCGGCCTTTTCCTGCGAGATTTGGAAGCGTTTCCGAAAATGGGGCGGCGTCCCGACAGGTGCGACGCAGAACGTGAAAGACCTGCTTTCTTCCCCGGAGATTGAGAACATTTTGGAGAACAGCGACTTTATCTGCCTGTTAAATCAGGCGTCCGGCGACCGAAAAATCCTTGCGGAACGGCTGAACATTTCCCCGCAGCAGCTACGGTATGTGGACAATTCGGAACCCGGCGAGGGGCTTTTGATTTACGAGAATGTAATCCTGCCCTTTAAGAACCCCATCCCGCAGAACACCCAGCTTTACAGGATTATGACGACCCGGTTAGGCGAGGGGGCCACGGTATGAGCAGGCTTACACATTTCAGCCTGTTCAGCGGGATTGGGGGAATTGACCTTGCCGCAGAGGCGGCTGGATTTACTACGGTATGCCAGTGTGAGTGGGCGGATTTCCCGACCACCGTACTCAACGCGCACTGGCCGACAGTACCTAAATTTCGGGATATTACAACAGTGACGAAGGAGGCGTTTTTTGAAAAGACAGGACAACGAACCGTTACGCTCATCTCCGGGGGATTTCCCTGCCAGCCGTTTTCCAGCGCCGGAAAACAGCGGGGCTTCAAAGACGAAAGATACCTGTGGCCTGAAATGCTCCGGGTTATCCGGGAACTGCGCCCCCATTGGGTGCTTGGCGAAAATGTTGCTGGCTTCATCAATATGGGGCTCGACAAGACGATCCTTGACCTGGAAACAGCCGGTTACGCCGTTAGGGTATTCGTACTACCTGCTGTTGCCGTCGGCGCATGGCATGAGCGCAAAAGAACTTTCATCATCGGCGCTTCTTCTTCCAACACCCCTTGCCAGCGACACGGGGGATGTGGGGGAAAATCTGGACGTGCGGATGTCGCCGTCCGGGAGTTTCAAGAAATACAACCCCAGCGGGGCCGCATGGACGGCGCGGCTGTCATGGACAGTTTATCGTCTGGTAGGGTGCCCGCCCGGCAACGTGAAATTAAATCCCGACTGGGTGGAATGGCTGATGGGATTCCCCCAGAGATGGACGGACATTCCATGTGGGCCGAAGAACCCAAAACTATCCCGTACCTAATCAGCGACCCGCCGCAGAGTGTGGCGAAACGATTAAAGACATTAGGCAATGCCGTTGTTCCGCCGCAGGTATATCCTATCCTGCGGTATATCTCTGATATTGAAACCGGGCGCTGCCTGAACTGGTGCGTTTCATTGAAAGGAGGTGGTTTGCCGTGAAGCCCTTAAAACCCCGTGACAAGGTGACACAGCGCATGACCCGCGACGGGCTGACGCTGGATAACCAGACCACCGGCGAGAGCGTCAACGTGTCCAGCCGGGAGGCCGAGCAGGAATATACCGCCGAGCCGGGCGGCGCTGCGGAAAAGGTACTGGAACGGGCCGGGGACATCCGCGACCGCCGCAAGGCGAAACGGGCGGCCAAGGACGCCGGGGACGTGGTAACGGAGGCAGGCGAAGCCCTGCACCGGCCATCTTCCTGGCTGCAATTTACCACCGCAGAACGGGCCGACCCCCGGCTTTCCAAGTACGTCCGCAAGGCAGAAAAACAGGCGGATAAGCTGGACGCCGCCAAAGACGCGCTGCCGAAAAAGCGCGTCGTCACCAAGGAAACCGTCTATGACGAGGCATCCGGCAGGGCCAGAACCAAGCTGCGCTTTGACAAGGTGGAGAAGCCCGCGCCCCAGCTAAAGCCCAACCCCATGAGCCGCCCGGTTCAGGAAGCCGGGCTGTTCGTCCACGGCAAAATCCACGAAGTCGAGCATGAAAACGTGGGCGTGGAGGGCGGTCACAAGGGGGAGGAACTTGCGGAACGGCAGGCGGGCAAGGCCATCCGCAGCGGCATCCGCCACCATAAGCTCAAACCCTACCGGGCCGCAGCCAAGGCGGAACGGAAATCCATTGCCGCCAACGCCGAGTATATCTACCAGAAATCTTTGCGGGATAACCCGGAGCTGGCGCAGGCGGTAAGCAACCCCGTGTCCCGGTTCTGGCAGAAACAGAAAATCAAGCGCGATTATGCCAGAGCAGCGAGGGCCGCAGGTCAGACGGCACAGGGTGCGGCGGGAGCCGCCGCCAAGACCGCACAGGCCAGCGCCGCAGCCGCGAAAAAGGCCGCAAAGAAAAGTGAAAAGGCCGCGTCCTTTGTGGCCCGCCACTGGAAAGGGGCGCTGGTGATCGGCGGCGTGGGCCTTTTGCTGCTGATGATTATGGGCGGTCTGCAATCCTGCACCGCCATGTTTGGCGGCACCGGGACGGGGCTTGCGGCCACGTCCTATCTGTCCGAGGACGCGGATATGCTGGGGGCAGAAGCCGCCTACGCGGAGTTGGAGGCCGACTTGCAGCACGAATTGGACAACTACGAAAGCCTGCACCCCGGCTATGACGAGTACCGCTATGATCTGGACGACATCGGCCATGACCCCTATGTGCTGACCTCTATCCTGTCGGCGCTTCACGGCGGGGCCTACACGCTGGATGAAGTACAGGGCGACCTTGACCGGCTGTTTGGGCTGCAATACACCCTGACGCAGACCATTGAAACGGAAACCCGCTACCGCACCGAAACGAGGACGGACAGCGAGGGCAACACCTACACCGTGGAAGTGCCGTACACCTACTACATCTGCAACGTGAAACTGGTAAACAACGACCTGTCCCACCTGCCTGTTTCCATTATGAACGAGGAACAGTTGAGCTTCTACGCCGCCTATATGCAGACGTTAGGCAACCGGCCCGACCTGTTCCCAAGCGGCAGCTACCCCAACGCATCCACCGTCAAAGAGCCGACCTACTATGAAATCCCGCCGGAGGCTTTGGAGGATGAAACCTTTGCGGCCATGATTGCGGAGGCAGATAAATACGTCGGCTATCCCTACGTGTGGGGCGGTTCCAGCCCGTCCACTTCCTTTGATTGCAGCGGATTTATTTCGTGGGTAATCAATCATTCCGGCTGGAACGTGGGCCGCCTGACGGCGCAGGGGCTTTATAACATCTGTACCCCCGTCACAGCGGAGCAGGCAAAGCCCGGCGACCTTGTGTTTTTCGTCGGCACCTATGACACCCCCGGCGTGTCCCATGTGGGGCTGTATGTGGGTAATTCCGTGATGTTGCATTGCGGCGACCCCATCAGTTACACGAACCTTAATTCAAGTTACTGGCAGCAACATCTTTATTGTTACGGGCGTCTACCTTGACGCCAGAAAGGAGCGTTTTTCTATGGCAACCAACAAACTTGACCGTATCGAACGGGATATTGAGAAAACCAAAACCAAGATCGCGGAACTGCAAAAGCAGCTTCGGGAGCTGGAAGCGGCCAAAACCGAACAGGAAAATTTGCAGATCGTCCAGCTTGTGCGCGGCCTGAACATGACCCCGCAGGAGTTCGCCGTCTTTGTGAGAGGCGGCGCTTTGCAGGCACCCCCAGCCCCGCAGCCGGAGTTTGAACAGGAGGACAATGCCGATGAAGAATAAGAAAATCATCCGTACCTTTGCCGCGACGCTGGCCGTTATGCTGTGCTTTGCGGCCTTTTCCACCACCGCCTTTGCCGGGGGCGTTGACCCTGACCCGGAACCGCTGCCGGAAACCACGGAGGCCCCGGAAGAAGTGCCGGAGGAAACCGAGGAACCCACCACCGGGGGGATCGAGATGGAGCCGGAGGGCGTACCCGTCACCCCGGAGGGCAATGCCGCACTGGTGGATGATTTCTACGGCGATAAACAGCTTATTACCGTTACCACCAAGGCAGGCAACTATTTTTATATCCTGATCGACCGGGCCAACGAGGACAAGGAAACATCCGTCCATTTCCTCAACCAAGTGGACGACGCCGACCTGCAAGCACTGTTGGAGGACGGCGAGGCGGAGCCGGAGGTTTGCACCTGTGCGGAGAAATGCGAGACCGGGGCTGTCAACACCGCCTGCCCGGTCTGCAAAAATAACCTGACCGCCTGTGTGGGTGCAGCGCCGGAGGCCGAGGAGCCGGCAGAAACCGCCGAGCCGGAGGACGAAGCCGGAAACAGCATGGGCGGCCTGATTGTGTTCCTTGTGGTACTGCTCATTGGCGGCGGCGCGGCCCTTTACTTCTTCAAGTTTAAGAAGCCGAAAGCCAGCACCAAGGGCAATGACGATCTGGACGAATACGACTTCGGGGAGGACGAGGACGACGACGAGGACGAACCGGCCCCGGAGGTGGACGACGACACCGGCGAGGTGGAGGCCAGACCGTTAGACGATTACCTGCTGGATGAAGATGAACCGAAAAAGGAGGATGAATAATTATGACTTCACATATTCTTGTAATTGCAGAGAAACCGAGCGTCGCCCGCAGCATTGCGGGCGTGATCGGGGCCACCAAGAAACAGGACGGCTACATGGAGGGAGGCGGCTATCTGGTGAGCTGGTGCATCGGTCACCTTGTTTCCCTTGCCGACGCCGGAACCTACGACCCCCGCTATAAGAAATGGGCCTATGACGACCTGCCGATTTTGCCGCAGGAGTGGCAGTACATCATCCCCGCCGAGAAGAAAGGACAGTTTGCCGTGCTGCGCTCCCTGATGGAACACCCCGACGTGACGGGCCTTGTGTGCGCCACCGACGCCGGGCGCGAGGGTGAGCTGATTTTCCGTTTCGTCTACCAGATGGCGGGCTGCAAAAAGCCGTTCAAGCGCCTTTGGATTTCCAGCATGGAGGACGCCGCGATCCGCGAGGGCTTTGCCCACCTGAAACCGGGGGCCGACTACGACGACTTGTATCAATCGGCCCTGTGCCGGGCGCAGGCCGATTGGCTGGTGGGGATCAACGCCACCCGGCTTTTCTCCATCCTCTACCACAAGACCCTGACCGTGGGCCGTGTCCAGACGCCTACCCTCAATATGCTGGTTGACCGGGAGGCCAAAATCAGCAATTTTAAGAAAGAGAAATACCACGTTGTCCATATCGCGGCGGGCGGCATGGAGGCGGCCAGCGACCGCTTTCTGAACCCCGACGACGCCGACGCCACCAAGACGGCCTGTGCAGGAGCGCAGGCCGTTTGTGTATCGGTGAAGCGTGAGAAAAAGACGGAGCAGCCGCCCCGCCTTTACGATCTCACCACCTTGCAGCGGGAGGCCAACCGCCTGTTTGGATTTACCGCCAAGCAGACCCTTGACTACGCCCAGCAGCTTTATGAAAAGAAGCTGCTGACCTATCCGCGCACCGACAGCCAATATCTTACCGACGATATGCAGCCCACAGCGGAAAGCATTGTGTCCGGCCTGTGGCCGCTGCTTTCCTTTGCGGCAGGGCTGGACATTGCCCCGCAGTTTGGCCGGGTGCTGAACAGCAAAAAGGTGTCCGATCACCACGCCATTATCCCCACGATGGAGTTTGTGCAGAAAGGCTTTGACGGGCTGACCGAGGGCGAAAAGAAACTGCTGTCCCTTGTGTGCTGCAAGCTGCTGTGTGCTGTGGCCGCGCCCCATGTGTTTGAGGCCGTCACCGCCACATTCACCTGCGCCGGGAAAGAGTTTACCGCCAAGGGCAAAACCATCCTGACGCCGGGCTGGAAAGAGATTGACCGCCGTTTCAGGGCGTCGTTCAAGACTGACGCCGACGAGGACGCGCCGGAGCTGGCGCGGGAGCTGCCGGAGATCACCGAGGGCCAGACCTTTGACAAGGTGGAGGCTTCCGTCACCGAGCATTTCACCACACCCCCGAAGCCCTACACCGAAGATACGCTTCTGTCGGCTATGGAACGGGCCGGGGCCGAGGATATGCCGGAGGACGCCGAACGGCAGGGATTGGGAACCCCGGCCACCCGCGCTTCCATTCTGGAAAAGCTGGTGCAGATGGGCTTTGTGGAGCGCAAGGGCAAGCAGCTACTTCCCACCAAGGACGGCCACAACCTTGCCTGCGTCCTGCCGGATGTGCTGACCTCTCCCCAGCTCACCGCCGAATGGGAAACCAAGCTGACGGCCATTGCCAAGGGCGAGGCTGACCCGGAGGGCTTCATGGCTGGCATTGAGGAAATGACGCGGGGGCTGATTTCCGGCTATTCGCAGATCAGCGAGGACGCGCAGAAATTGTTTCAGGCCGAGCGCGTGGCGATTGGCAAGTGTCCCCGCTGCGGCGAAAGCGTCTACGAGGGCAAGAAGAACTACTACTGCAGAAACCGGGCCTGCCAGTTTGTCATGTGGAAGAATGACCGATTTTTTGAGGAACGGGGCAAGGCGTTCACACCGAAAATCGCCGCTGCGCTGCTCAAAGACGGAAAGGCAAAGGTAAAGGGCCTGCGCTCCATGAAAACCGGGAAAACCTACGACGGGACGGTACTTCTGGCTGATACCGGCGGGAAATACGTCAACTATCGCATTGAACGGAGGGACAAAAACTAAAAAACAGCAAGCATAGGAAGTGTAGCCACACTTCCGGCAAATCCCTGACCCGGCTCACCCTGCCGGGCCGGGGATTTTGCTTTTTGGGGCATATCCCCAAACCCCTTGATTTTTTCAGAAAGGAGGGCTGCCGATGGCAAGTCTTAGGGACATCGTATCAGAGTATCAAGACGACCTGCGAAACGGCATTGCATGGCTGGCGTTCTGGCGCGAGGGCCGGAGCTGGCAGGCGGAGGCGTTTCACCTTGATCTGGACGACACCCTTTATCCAGAGGACAGGGCGCGGCTTGCAGAGATACAGGCCGCCGACCCACAGGCCGTTGTGGTAAACGGCTACTATTCCGGCTATCTGGGCGAGGAAATGAACGTGGCGGAGCTGGTTGCCGGAGTACGCCACCACTACGACAACGGCCTGAACAATATTGCCTCATTCATGGAGGCCCACAGCGACGAGCTGCCGCCGGATGTGTTGGAGGCAGCGCGGGAGAAAGCCCATGCTGCCGGACTACCGTTCTATGAACGCCCCTACCGTGGGGACGACATCGACCCGTACACCTATGACGGCCACATGAGCATTGAGGACTACGAGTTGATGCAGAAATTGATGGAGCAAGACCGGGAACAGGCTCACCCCAAAGAAGCCGCCCCGCTGGAAATAAGCAACGGCCTGATGCTGATTGATACCAACCGTACCACGTTTGATATGCAGGCCATCCAGAACCGGCGCTTCATGTTCTCCCCGCAGACCGGGGAACTGATTTTAGGCAGGCAGTACCGGGGCAATACCCTTGTCAAGAGCCACGCCGAGGAACACGGGGAAAGCGGTGCGAAAGCCCCTTTTGACAGCTTTCTTCGCGGCTGGGTTGGGACTGGAAAAGATTACAAAGACGGCGTAATCCATTTTGCCCCGGCGATTGACGCCCGCAATCCAGAACAATTCGACCACGCTTTTTCCACAGTGGAGATGTTCGCCCGAAATGGAGCCAACGGCAAAACCGTCATTCGCGGTTTTGGGGATGTATGGGAGCAACCATTATCTGAACTTATCCCGGAAAGGAGGAACCCCGTGAACGAAATGTTTTCTATCCTGCTTCATAACCGCCAGCGTTATGAGCAAGGCAAAGAGGGCCTTTGGCTTTCTTTGCCGACCACAACCGAAAAGCTACAAGAAGCCCTGCGGGAAATCGGCATCAGCGCCGACAATCCGCAGGACTTTTTCTTGTACGACTATCGAAGCCCACAGGAGCATCCTGTCAAGCTGCCCCGCGATCTGGTGCTGTCCGCCGGTGTGGACGAACTGAACTTCCTTGCCGCAAGGCTGGAAAAATTGGAAGCCGCCGAGCTTGCGGAGCTGAACGCCGCCCTGACAAGCCCGCAGAGCGACTTCCACAGCATCGGCCAGATCATCGACTACCCCGACAACGTGGATTTCTATGTACATCTGCCGGATGTCACCGGCACCGGTCAGTTGGGGGACTACTACCTGAACCGTTCCGGCATGGTGGATATGCCGGAGGAATGGAAAGCGGGGATCTTCCTGCCCCGCTTTGGCCTGCATATTGCCAACGCCGAGCATGGCGTTTTCACTGATTACGGCTATCTAGTGAAAAGCGGCGACGAATGGCAGCGCGTCCATGAGGGACAGCCGGTGCCGGAGGAATACCGGGTGATGGCCTACCCCCAGCCGGAGGCTGACCGGGAAGCCTTTCGCACCGAACCGGCGGCCCCCGCCGCCGTTCTGCCGGAGGCAGGCCCGATTATCATAAAAAGCATGACTAAAGACGAATACATGAAAGAGATCACCGACAGGCTGGAAGCCGGGGTGCGGGGTGTTCTGGACAGTGAGAATTACAAAGCCTACCTCACCTCAATGTCCAAGTTCCACACATACAGTTTCCGAAATACCATGCTGATTTTCCTGCAAAAGCCGGACGCTTCTCTGGTAGCTGGTTTAGGGAAATGGCAATCGGAATTTGAACGCACCCGAAAACAGGGCGAAGCCGGGCTGAAAATCATAGCCCCTAAATTCTACACAGTCAAAAAGCGCGTTGCAAAGAAAGACCCTGACACCGGCGAACCCATCAAGGACAAAAACGGCAAGCCGGTGATGGAGGAACAGGAAATCACGGTGCCGGACTATCGTGTGGTATCGGTGTATGACGTAAGCCAGACCGAGGGCAAGGAGCTTCCAAAGACCCATGTGGATATGCTGTCCGGCGACGTGGAGCAGTTTCAGGATTTGCAGGCGGCTTTGGAAAGATCGTCCCCCTATGCTATTTCCATTGAGCCGGTTTTGGACGGAACCAAGGGCCGCTGCTTCTATCTGGAACAGCGGATCGCCGTCAATGCGGGCATGAGCGAATTGCAGACCCTAAAGACTGCCATCCATGAAGTCGCCCACGCCCGCCTGTATGAGAAAAACAGCCATCTTACGGAGGATAAACAGCCGGACAAGGCCACCCGCGAGGTGCAGGCCGAGAGCGTAGCCTATGCGGTATGCCAGTATTGGGGGCTGGACACGTCCGATTATTCCTTTGGGTATATCGCAAATTGGAGTTCCGGCAGGGATTTGAAAGAATTGCAGGCGTCCCTTGAAACGATCCGGGCCGCTGCCAATGACCTTATCAATGAAATGGAAGTCCACCTGTTAGAGCTTCAGCAGGAACGGCAGGCCCAGCAGGAACACGCGGCCCCGGAACAGGCCAGCGATATTTCCGAACCCCGGCAGGAGCCGCAGGCGTGGAATGGGATTGACGGCCTCTTGAATGAAAAGCCATTGATGCCGGAGGCGTCCCCGGTGGAACGGGCCGCCGCGCTGGTGGCGCTGGCCGAAAAGGACGGCCCGCGTTTGGGCGACGGGGAACGCCGCCTGATTATGGAATATGCCGAGGCCGTGGGCGACACCGATAAGGTGATTGAACTTATCAACCGTCTGTGCGAACAGGGCTTTGAACTGCAACACGGCTACATGGACGATTTTATGAAAAGCCAGATGGAAAATGAGATTGCCGTTGCAAGGGCGGAACAGACCATTGCCCGTGACCCGGCAGCGGAGCCCATTGTCACGATTATTTGGAGTGAAAGCCCACACTTAAAAGACGGCCAGCAAATGCCGCTGCATGAAGCCGAAGCCGTTTTCGGGGCGCTGGACAGTTCCAAACGGCTGGAACGGGAACAGCCCGACTACACGGGGGGCTGGTACGACAAGACCAAGTTCCGCATTGACTTCTCGTTTCAGGGGCAGCCGGACAACTACGAGGGGCGGCAGGATTTTGGCGACGGGGACGGTTCCCTGATTGAGCATATCCGGGGCTATCACGAATACTACGCACAGGATGAAAGCTGGAAAAACCATGTGCTGAAACATGAGGGGCCGGAGGCATGGGAGGCAGACAAGGCCCAGCGGGAAATGCTTCTGACTGAATTTGTCCCCTATATGGAGCTGCATTGTAACCTGTCCCGGCTGGAACAGGAGGCGCAAACCCGTCTGGCATCCGGCGAAACCCTGACGCCGGAGGAAACAGCCTACTATGGGGCGCTGGAAAACTACGTCAAGGAGTGCCGCCCGCTTCTCAATCAGGGCCAGTATCAGTTGCCGGAGCCGCCGAAACTTTCTGACTTCGACCAGAGCTTGCAGGACTATAAAGCGCAGGTACAGGCCGAGATCGCGCAGGAAGTCGCTGACGCCGGTATGACCGTGGAGGAATACGCGGCGGCTGGTTATGAGGCCCCGACAGAACCAGAGCCGGAGCCTGCCCCGGAGCAACCGCAGGAAGCCCCGGAGCCGCCGACAAAGGAGCCTGCGGCGTCCGACTACTATTATTCCATCAACGAGGGCGCGGCCCGCCGCGCCAAGGAGATGAACAGCTATTCCGATTACAAGCCCGGCAGCGCCACGGCGGAGTACCGACATTATGTGGATAATGCCTTTGAAATCGCGCAGGCACAGAAAAAGCGCGTTGATCCCATGTACCATGAGAAAATCGACAGCCTGCTTGACACCTACGCCCGGAAACTGGCCGCCAACATGAACCACAGCTTTGCCATTGACGCCCGTGTTCCCTCGATCCTGATTGCCGGTGGTTCCAATTTCCCGGTACGCCAGAAAGAAAAACAGAACGCGGCCCGCGACAGCAATATGCAGGAATGGCAGTACATTCAAGGGCTGCTTGATAAAATCCGCAGCACCGGCATGGGTGGCATCCGGCAGGACGACCCGCAGGCCATCCCCAAGCTGCAAAAGAAACTGGACGGGCTGGTAAAGGCGCAGGAAACCATGAAAGCCGTGAACGCTTACTACCGCAAACACGGCACGCTGGACGGCTGCCCGCACCTTTCCCCTGAAAATCTTGAAAAGCTGAAAGCGGCTATGGTGTCCGGCTGGCATTATGAAAAGAAACCCTTTCAGAGCTGGGAGCTGTCTAACAACAACGCGGAAATCCGCCGCATCCGGCAGCGGATCGACAGCCTGACCCGCGCCAGAGAAACCGTCTATGTGGGCTTGGAGTTTGAGGGCGGCCATGTGGAGGCCAACCGGGAACAGAGCCGTTTGCAGGTGTTCTTTGAAGATAAGCCGGACGCCGACGCCCGCCAGCAGTTGAAAGAACACGGATTCCGATGGGCGCCAAGCGTCGGGGCATGGCAGCGGCTTTTGAATGGGAACGCCTATTACGCCGCTGACCGCATTTCAAGTATTCAGCCCCTTACCGGCGAGAAGCCCACGGAGCTGCAACGCAGCAGCATCCGACAGCAGCAGGCGCAGATGACACAGGCCCAAGCCGAGCCGGAGGAATGTGTCTACCGGGTACACGCCGCCACCCGCAGCGACAGCCCGGAAAACCTGTATTTGCTGCAAGCCTATGTCCCGCAGTCGGACGGCACTGTAAAAATCGGGGCGGTTCTTTATGCCGGGACGGAAGAAAAATGCCGGGAACTGCTGGATCAGCTCAACACCGGGGAGCTGACGCAGGAAGCCGTCAAGGAGTTGTACGCCAAGGAACAGGAGCAGCCACAGGAAGCGACCCCTGAACAGGAGACAGTACCAGAGCCGGAGCTGGAAATCACGCCGGAGCCGGAAACGGCGCAGGATGATGTGTCCGACGCCGAGCCGCAGGAAAAGTCCGCCGACAAGCCCCTGACCGGCTTGCAGAAAAAGGCGGTGGAAATCGCTGGCCGCTACAAAGACCTGCCCCTGCAAGGCAAGATTGATATAATCGCGCAGGCGTTTGGCTGCAAGACCGGCGAAATCCGCACGTCCCCCTGTACCGGCAAATGGCGCGGCACCAGTGATATGTCCATTCACTTTGACAACGGCGCGTCCCTGTTCATCGGCAACCACCTGACGCCAAAAGCCAAAACCGTAAAGGTACAGACGGAATGTGTCAACAGTGCATTGGTGCATTTTAACCCGGAGATCGTGCAGGCCGCCAAGGAAGCCGCCCTGCCTGTTCTGTTGCAGAGGGAAGCCAAGGACAACGAGATCGCCGCCCAAAAGGGCCTAAAGCCCTACACGCTGCTGAATGTGGAGTTTAACGACGGGGCCGACGAGCAGACCGGCGGCTATATCGGCTGGTACTATGTGACGCTGGCCGTGGACGGAAAAATCTGCACCCATCTGGAAACGGGATTGAGCCATGATATAGCAGATGGCAAGGTGAGCGACACCCCCACGCGGGCAGACTACTTCACAGCGGGGGCCTTGAAAGAAACCGATGTGGACTATATGTTTAACAACGTGGGCTTTTCCTCTGCGTCCACCCTCTATGCGCTGCCGCTGCGGGAGGATGTACGGGAACGGGCGGAAAAGACACTGGCGGAACGGACTGCCGCCGAGCCGCAGGCAGGCCGGGAATGGGGCTTCTATGTGATTGCCGACCTGAAAACATGGGCGACCAATGCGGAACACCAAAGCCCCATTGAACACTTTGCCACCTTTGAAGAAGCCAAGGCCCGGTTTGACGAGCTGCGGGGCCAGCCCTACAACAACGAGGCCCAAGACCTTAACGACGCAGGACAGCCCTACGCACATTTGACGCTGGGCGTGGAAAGCAAGGATGGCATGAGCGCCACCGATATTCTCCAAGTACGGGCGGGACAAAACTATCTTGTGGACGACTTCACCCGCATGGAACGGCTGCGGGACGATCCCGTGGTACTGGAAAGCCTCTCCCGCGTGGCAAAGGAAATCGGTTTTGACCGTGTACGGCCCTATGTTCAGGAAAATGGCAGCTACAAGGCCATGCCGGATATGCCGTTTTCTGAATGGGAGAACCCTTATTTTACGGTTGATCCCCCGGAGCCGGACGACACCTTTTCCATCTATCAAGTGCCTGCTGGCCCGGAGGGGCACGACTTCCGTTATCGGCCCTATGAGGAATTGCAGGCCGCAGGGCTGACCGTGGACAGGAAAAACTATGCGCTTGTCTACACGGCCCCGCTGGACAAAAAGACTACGTTGGAGGATATTTACCGCACGTTCAACGCCGACGACCGGCCAGCCGGTTTCCGGGGACACAGCCTGTCCGTTTCGGACGTTGTTGTGGTAAATCGCGGCGGCAAGGAGGAAGCCCATTACTGTGACAGCATCGGGTTTACTCCTGTGCCGGAGTTTATGCAGGAAAGCCCGATTAAGACCGCTGAAATGTCCACCGAGCAGAATTACAACATGATTGACGGCGTATTGAACAATACCCCGTCGATGGGGGAACTGGAAGCAAGAGCAAAGGCCGGGGAACAGATTTCCCTTTTCGATGTGGCCGAGGCAGCCAAGGCCGAGGACAAGAAGCCGAAGCAGACCCGCCCGGCGTCCAAGACCGCCCAGCGCCAGAAAAAGCCGTCCATCCGGGCGCAGCTCAAAGCCGCCAAGGAGGAACAGGCCAAGAAGCCGCCGCAGCGAGAAAAATCAAAAGAATTGGAGGTATGACAATGCAGTTTAATGTGGAGGAAGAAAACCTGATCTGTCTGTATCACAATGCCGACCGGCGCAGGACGATGGCGAAGCTCCATGCCGCGCTGCCGGATATGGGCGGGGAAATGGCGGCGTTGGCCCGCCAGACCCTTACCAAGCTGGACACCATGACCGACGCCGACTTTGAGGCGTACCAGTTCCATTTCACAGACGAGTAAATAAGTATAACGAAGCGCCGGGCGCGGGGGCTGTATGGCCTCTGCGTCCGGCGCTGTTTTTTTGCCTTTATGCCTGCTCCATCGGGAAATTCGGCAGGGCTTCCAACAGTTTCATAATCAAGTGCTGTTTCATATCCTCGTCAACGGCCAGCTCGTCAATCATGGGGGCATAGTGTTCAAGCACCTTTTCCGTAGCCCACTTCTCGCCTGCGACGGCGGCCTTGATCGTGGCGCTGTCCAGCAACATTTCCTGTTCGGCCATCCTGTCCACTCCTGTCTTTTTTATGCTTGTATCAGCATAACACAGAACCGGCAGAAATACCAGCGGCGGAAACATTTTCCTACGCATTTAGAAGCCCTCTCTGGCGGGAATTGGATAATCTGTCCCGCCTGCCTGCCGACCATGCCGGGAAAGCCCTTCTATGGCTGGCTTTCACCGCCCTAAATGCGTAGACAGGAGGTATCTTTTCCGCTGCCGTTTGGCCTCTTTCTTCCGATGTATGGCTGCCTCAGTATATGACCTATACTTACACTCTATTATTCATATTTTCCGTCTTGTGTTCTTCGAGCTGATGAAATATAATAAAAAAACTCGTTTGAACACTATTAAGAAATCAGTCTTTTCATGCCGGGAATGAAATTACCTACTTCGCCTCGACATTTTACCTGAAAAAAATTATTTAAAAAAGTGAACCGCCTACAAAGTCATAGCGAATATAGGGTGAACGGGCAATGGAGGTGAAACATTGGACGCAAGAGAAATCGAGAAGTGTATTGATGAGTTCGGTACAGATATATATAGATTTTGCCTGAAACTCTGTATGGACAAATCAGAAGCAGAGGACTTGTATCAACAGACTTTTCTAAAAGCGTTAGAAATGGAATGGACACTTGACTGGGGGCAAAATCCAAAAGCACTGTTTTTTTCCTTGACACACAATCTTTGGAAAAGCGATAGACGAAAGCAGGCCCGCCGAAATATGATTGCTCCATGTAGTAATTTGGATGATGAAGCAGAAACAGTCTTACATTCCGACGAAAGTATTGAAGAAAGCTACTTGCAGAAAGAATTGATTTCAGAAGTTAATCGGATTATTGAAACCCTACCAGAAAAAATCCGAATACCGCTGACACTGTTTTATCTTTCTAATTGTTCCGTAGAGCAAATATCAACAATCATTAAGAAACCGCCCGGAACGGTAAAAAGCCGATTGTTTAAGGGAAGAAGTCTGATTAAGAAAAGATTGGAGGAAGCAGGATATGAAACATGACCTTTTCAATACAGAAATTGATGAAATCATCCGGGCTTCTATGAAACTGGCTGACGAACCAGACCCGGAGTTGAACAACAAACTGAAAGCGACATTGCATCAAAAGGAAGCGGCAATGCGAAAGCAGCCCGCCACACGCGGTTTTTCTCTTTGGTATTTGCCGATGATTTTGAACTTAGTTACATTTATTATGCTGGCAGGTGTAGCACTAATAGTAATCAGCAACACTTATTTATCTTATTTTGCTGCTGGTATCTGTTTCTACATTGGACTGGCAGGCGTTTTGCTTACCATCGTTGGTGTCAAAAGGACAAATATGAAAGAGGATATAACAATCCGTGTTGAGAAAAGAGGTGCATTGGCGTGAATCATACAAAAAAGAACAAACTTCCGCTTTATATCGGCATTCCAGTTATTCTACTGTTGATTTTTCTGCGGTTTGGACTGTATTTTCTGAAAAGCGATGGCTTTAGCGGCCTTTCCATGATGCTTCCCATTCTGCTTCTTTGCTTTATTCTTTTCGCCTTATGTACTTGTGGCTTCTTTGCAGCATGGGTATATCAGGATTGTAAAAAGCGGGGCGATGACCCGGTGTTGTGGGCGATTGTAGTTTTTATCGCAACTCCTTTTATTGGCTTGCTGATTTATTTTCTGCGCCGTTCAGAGATAAAAGCAACATGTCCTGCCTGCGGGCATCAAATTTCATTGAAAGCAAAATATTGTGAAGAATGCGGAACGCATATTGAAAACAAGGAGGATAATGGCGTTATGGTTAAACAGGAAACTCACCACTTAAAATTTATTGTTGCCGGTATTATCAGTATGGTGCTTATGTTGGTCTGCCTGACAGGGTTTATTATCAGTGCTGCTACCGGAAATGGTGTAAATACGGATGTTACGTCGAACGACCGAGTTTGGAATTTGGGAACAATCAGCATGAATTATGACACTTATCTGAATGGTGTTTGGAAGTTGGATTTTAGAAGTGCCAGTGACGGATTTGTAAAAGAGCAAAACATGATGATTGAGGATGCAAACACTCAAATGCTTCACGCCGATATTTCTTGCGGAACGGTTCCTGACGGAGCATCACTTATTTTGTGGCTGGTACAGGGTGATGTATCAAAATCCTTTGATGTCACAAATCTTTCCGAACCTTTAGAGTATTCTTTGAGTGAATTTGAAAACGGAAAAATCCATGTAAGATTGCAGATCAATGGTGTGGAAGATACCATTTCAGAAATCTATGTGAAATAACAAGTTGTTCTCACCTATTTGGTTCATAAAAAGCGCTGGGCGCAGGGCCAGCAGGCCGCCGCGTCCGGCGCTTTCTTATGTTTTTTTCTACGCATTTCAAAGCCAGTTTCGGCGGGGATTGGATAAATCCTATTGCCGCCCCGTCAATCGTTCGCCAGAAGCCCGCTGCGGCGGGCCTTTCAGCGGCCTAACTGCGTAGAATGTAGGCGTTATTCATCCTTGTTGTCGTCTTTTTCCTCTGTTTGCTCTGGCATGGCGGCGGCGTCCTCTACAATATCTGTTATAAGCTGCCGGAAGTCTTTGGCATTTTGGGAAGTAATCACCGGCTTTCCTGTTGTATCTTCAATCTCTTTCCGGGTATTTCCCGCAATCGAACCGCCTTTTTGCGCCACTTTCTGATTTTCAGAAAAAGTAGCGGGCTTTACGGTTTTAGAAATCTCCGTTGTAGTAGCTTCGGCAAGCATTGTCAGAACCAGTTCCAGATCGCTTATGTTGTCCCGGAGGTTTTCTTTTTTCAAGCCTTTCAGTTTTTTGTACTGCCGGGTCGTCATGCCCGACCATGCGCGGGAAATCTCGTCAGTCAGGATTGCATATTCCTTTCCCTTTTCCACGCCGCGCTTTTGCCACTCGTCTGTCAGCTCATTGCGGATGCGGATTGCCAAAAGACGCTGATGTACCCATTCCTCGGAATAGCCTTTTTTCAGATAGGTTTCTAACGCCCGGTCAATGGCCTGTTCCGGGTCAATGGTTTCGTCAATCCGTTCCCGGCCCACCCTTGCCAGCCACGCCTTAAACGGCTCGGCTTTCGGGGAAGGGACAGACTGGATAATCCGCAATAGCTGTTCTGTATTGGCAACGTCAGTTTTATACCTTTTCCCATCGGAGGACAGCATTTTCAGTTGTACGATTTTCTCGTACAACTCAACCGCACCCTCTTTTTTCAGCTTCCGCTTTAAGTCACTCCAATACCGGCGGGGATTTTCTGTGCCGGTCAAAACGGAAATAACGTCCACAATGGAAAAGTACCATTCTTCTTGTTCTTCGTCCCATGCGGTGCGGATTTTTTTATCTTCAAATAGCTGGATCGCGTCAGTATTTATCAATTCGCCCATTGCTATGTACCTCTCTTTCGCGGGGATAATTATAGTCTATCGTATCTTTTTGAAAAAATCTACCTCTGGTGCAGCTCATTTCCCGGAAAGCTGCCAGTATTTTTGCCGCTGCCGTTCGGCCTCTTTCTTCCGGCGCACTCGCGCCGCGCAATCCGGGCAGTATTTGGCCCGATTGGACTTCGGCGTGAACACGGCCCCGCACTCGACGCAGCGTTTCACCTCGTCCCGGCTCCTGCTGATCTCGGCGCACAGGGCCGCGTCCAGCGGGAGGACGGCGGCCCGAAACCACCGGCACAGCAGCGAATAGGAAATGCTCTGGACGCACACACATTCCTCTCCATCGTCCAAAAGCAGGCAGTTCCCGTCACAGTAATTGCAGCACTCATGCGTCAGCTTCCGGGCCTTGCGGTACTGCCGGTAATTCATTCTCGGTATGCTCATAGCTCTTGTGTCCTTTCTTGATGGGGCGTCACCCGCAAAATGCTGTCCACATTCTGCTTGATGATGCCGTAGTCGGCCAGTTCCTTTTTCACTTCGCTGTACTTCTGGTACAGCCGTTCCTTTTCCTCGTCCAGCTTTCGGTATTCGGCTTTCAGGGCGGCCAGATTGGGGAGCTTTGTCACGCCTGCGTCCTTGATGGCTTTTGCCGTTGCCTCATACAAGATAAGCTGGCTTTCATGTTCGCGCCGGTACGCGACCTTGTCTTTGGCCTTTCTGTATTCCAGCGCCACGGGCCGGGTCTGCCGGTAGGTGGAGATATTCTTTATCAGCACCGCCATATCGGACAGGCGGCGTTCCACCGCTTTCAGCGCAGCGGCGGCCTCGTCGTTTTCCGCGCTGATTTCGGCCACCTTGCTTTCCAGCGCCGCATAGTCGTCTATGCCGTGTTCGGTCAGGAAATTCAGCGTCCGGGCGGCCTGCTTCAAGTTGTGGACTTTCGCCCACTTTGCATAGCCCGCGCTCTGCTGGGCCTTGATGCTGTTCTCCAAATCAATCCGCAAAGTGATTTCCTTTGTGGCGTTCCGTTTCGGGCCTCTGTCCATGGCCAGCCCCTTGATCCGGTGGGTGATGGCTTCCTCGGTGTAATTCTCACCCAAGGTCTTACAGCGGGTGAAGCGTTCCTGACCGGGGGCGCGGAAAGAAACGAATTTGCCCGGTTTGATTTCATAGCCCTGCGCCTGCATGAGCCGCAGGAAGTCGTCAAAGTCTTTGGCCTGCGGGATAGCGGCGTCGATGGCAATTTTCAGTTTGGCTTTCCAGCTCTTTCCCTTGCGCTGGGCGTCCCATTCGGCGTAGGACTTTCCCTTGTCCTTGCCCGGCTTCACGACGGACAGGCCGTTTTCCTTGCATAGCCGGTCACTGGTGCGCCGGATGTAGGCGTAGCTGCGCCGGTTGGAAATGTACTTGCGCTGCTGTACCATATCCACGGCACAAAAAATGATGTGGTTATGCAGATGGCCCTTGTCTATGTGGGTAGTCAGCACATAGGGGTATTTGCCTTGCAGCACTTCATCGGCAAGCTGCCGCCCGATCTCATGGGCCTGCTCCGGCGTGGTTTCGCCCGGCTCAAAGGCTTGTATCAGGTGGTGGGCCAGATTGTTGCCTTTCTTGAACGCCTGATCTAACAGCATTTGAAATTCAATATCCGCCGTTTCGTAGGAACAGCCAAAGGACGATACCAGCATTTTATCGTCCGTCTTGTCCGGGTTTTCGATATAGTCAAGGGCCGCTTTCAGATTTACTTTGATAGGATGGATCTTTGTAATTGCCATATCTGTGCCAGCGCCCCCTTGATGTCCTCAACGTCCTGCGCGTACACAGCCCCGGTACTGTTGATACGCCGCGCAATCTGGTTGATGTTGACGCCGATTTTTTGCAGCTCTGCGGTCTGCGCCCGGATGTCGCTGGTGTCCATGTGGACGATATACCCGTCAATCAGCATTTTCCGGGCATAGGCCGAGAAATTCTTTGTGCCGAGCTGGGCCATTTTCTGCTGGATGATGGCCCGTTCTTCCGGCGTCACCGGGACGCGCAGCACGATTTGACGCTTTCGGTTTGCCATTGCGTTTCACGCTCCTTTCCGGCAAAGGGGTTTGGGGATTTCCCCAACAAGCAAAACGGACGGCCCGCAGGGGCGGGATGGTGCGTTTTCGGAAGTGTGGCTACACTTCCTATGCTTGCTGTTTTTGTTCTTCTCCGCTATAAGTACCTTCGGAAAGCTCCAAACTACCCGCAAAACAGGAACTTTCCAGAAAAAAGGCGCAAAAAAATAAAGGACGCTTTTGCGCCCCTCGCAAACAAAAGAAAACAGAGGATGGTTTTCAGGCATCCCCCGTTTCTTTCTTCTTTGGCTGTTCAATTTTTATAGCCCCGTCAATCGCGCCCTCGATGATCGGCAGGTATTCTTCGGGACACAGTTTCAGCTTGTGGCCGACCCGCTGGCGCTGCTCACTTTCCGAGCGCAGCACTTCGGGATTGAAATACCGTTCCACAGGAAGCCCACAGGTCTTGATAAGCTGGATCACGACCGGGAGGCTGGGGATCGTCCCTTTATTCTCAATGTTGGCGAGATACCGCCACTCAATACCTACCATTTCCGCCAGCGCCTTACGCGCCAGACGCCGGGCTTTCCGCGCAGCCTTTACATCCGCGCCGAAAGTTTCAAAGCCGGGGCAATCTTCTACTTTCGCCATATAATATCACCCATTTACATTGTATAATTCATATTTGCCCAATGGAATGTTGTTATATGCAGGTGAATTAAACTTTATAATTCATATCTTGCTTTGATTTATCTTCGTTAAGAGACTATAATAAGATGCAGTATGCGACACACCGCAAGAATTATTAAAACTGTGATGTTGATTTCTGATAATCTTTCTGTGGAAAGGAGGGAACGCGCATGGAAGTCCAAAAAGTTGTCAGCATTGAAACGGTCATTGATTTTATTGAAAATCACCTCGATGGAAAATTAGAGCTTGACACAGTTGCAGCATCTGTCCATTATTCAAAATATCATCTGCACCGTATGTTTACCGAAACAGTAGGCATGACGATCCATGATTATGTGAGCAGGCGGCAACTAACAGAGGCAGCTAAACTTCTGGTTTTTTCCAAAAAATCCATTATAGATATTGCTTTAATTTGTGGCTATGAAAGCCAACAGGCTTTTACCTCTGCATTTAAGGCCATGTATAAAATGCCACCGGCAGAGTATCGAGATTTAGGGCAATTTTACCCTTTGCAGTTACGTTTCTATTTGCATAAGGAAGCACACAGTAATATGAAATTTACTTCTGATGATATTAAATTGGCAACCATATCAGATATTCCTGCATGGATGGAACTTGTCAGAATGGTAGTTGACGGATACCCATATCTTGATGAAGCTGACTATCTTGCAAAACTGAAAAACAGTATTAAAAAAAGGCAAGCATTGATTTTACCATTAGGAAATCTTGCCATTGGTATTATGGCTTTTTCCTATAACACGGGAAGCATTGAGTTTATGGGTGTTCATCCCCAGTATCGCAGCTATGGTATTCCAAAACTTTTTTTAGATAAACTAATGAATGAATATCTTCCGCAACAGGAAATTAGCACAACAACATATAGAGAAAATGACAAAGCAGATACAGGTTATCGCAACGAACTAAAACAGCTCGGCTTTGCTGAACGAGAACTACTCATTGAGTTTGGCTATCCGACACAGCGTTTTGTCCTTCCTATACCAGAATAGGAGGAAATCAAATGCACACAACAACACAAGACAGATGGAAAATTCGGGCAATATTATTTTTTATCAGCCAGTCAATCACATTATTTGGTTCTACACTGGTTCAGATGGCGATTGTCTGGTATGTAACGCTAAACACATCTTCTGGCGTATGGGTAGCTGCATTTAGTGTATGCTCATATCTGCCTGAATTTATAATTTCATTTTTGGGTGGTGTGTGGGCCGACAGGTATCACAGAAAGAAGCTGATTATAGGGGCAGATTTCACCATTGCTATGGTTACTCTGGCTATGATGTTGCTTATGCCATATATATCCAACCAAACAATTCTCCTCTGGGCGCTTCTTATCATGTCAATTCTGCGTTCTTTGGGAGCCGGTATACAAACGCCCGCAGTCAATGCAGTTATTCCGCAGCTCGTTCCCGCAGATCAGCTTATGCGTTTTAATGGCATCAATGCCACTATGCAATCTATTGTTCGTTTTGCCGCCCCCGCCGCAGCGGGCGTTATTCTGACAATCGGCACCTTGCGGTCAACACTTTCAATAGATATTTTAACGGCTGTGTTGGGAATTGGACTTTTATCTTGCATTTTCATTTCTTATGAACGAAAGGAAAAAGAAGAAGCCCCTGTATTAGCGGATTTGAAAACTGGGATTTCTTATGCGTTTTCTGATAAACTGATTGGCAGGCTTTTGATTATTTATGGTTTATTCGTTTTCTTATGCGTTCCAGCCGGCTATCTTGCAGGACTTTTAGTAAGCAGAGTTTATGGTGATACTTACGGTTATTTAACGTTGGTTGAATTGGTTGGCTTTGCTGGCATGATGGTTGGCGGGCTTTTAATGAGTACATGGGGCGGCTTCAAAAACCGAAAGGCCACGCTGCTATTGGGATTGGATATATTTGGTATTATGGCAATCCTCATGGGGATGTCTACAAACTTTATTTTTTACCTTATCTTAATGACTATCTACGGGGTTGCATTAACGACAGTGCAAACGGCGATCACTACTCTTTTACAAGAAAAGACTGACATTGCAATGCAGGGACGTGTCTTTGGCTTACTCGGCTCTATGTATTCCGGGTGTATGCCTATTGGTATGGCAATTTTTGGGCCGCTGGCAGATGTAATTCCCTTACAGTGGATTATGATTGCTTCTGGTATTGCGCTAATTGTTATTGCTATGGTTATGCGCTGTGATCGTCAATTTTGGAGTGTACCAAATACTGAAAAATGAGTATTACTCAACCTGCCGGACGACGGCAAAGAAAAAAAGCCGTCGAGCAGCAGCCCTTTTCCCATGCCTGATTAGATTACGGCGGCTTTGAACAATTCAAGGCCGCCGTTCTCTTTGCCCCTCAAACTGACGACGCCCTGACCTGACGCTGGCGGGATCGGCGGCCCACGGAGGGAGCCGCCATGAAGCATAGAGCGTTTCGACAAATTCAGACAGGCTATGTACTGTCAAAAAAAGCCCGTCCCCGGCAACGGGGACAAGCGGCCATGAGTATGTACTATACAATATAAATCAACTGCATATCGCTTCTGTTTTCGCCCGATGGGTCTGCGACTTGCCGGGCGAAATTTGTTGTTTTCTGCGGTTCTTCGGTGCGGGCCGGGGCCACCACATTGCTGCCAGTGACAGGAGTGGAATAAGCAGCTTTATCTTCTCACTCTCCCGCAGATCGGGGGTGAGAAGATGAACGAATACACCTTTGACTATGTGGAACGGAACCGGCTGGACGCTTTTTGCAAAACTGTTCTTCGCAACGAAGCCATCACCTACCTGTCGGAGCTGGCCCGCCGCCGTGACCGGGAAAAGTCGCTGGACACCTTGCCGCAGGCTGAAATGGACAAGCTCTGTACGCTGGACGAATACCCCAGCGACAGCTTTAAGTTCTCGGCCTTTGGCTATGATCTACATATCCGGGACGAGCTGGTGGCCGGGGCCTTTGCCACCTTGCCGGAGCAGGAGCAGCAGATTTTAATTCTGCGCTTCGTTGCGGCTATGGCGGACGGCGAGATCGGTGGCATTGTGGGGATGTCCCGCAGCGCCGTCCAGCGCCACCGCACAAAGACTTTGAATGAACTGCGGCACAGATTGGAGGATAACGGAGGGAGGAACGCGAAATGAAGCAGCCCGCATTTCACGGCAGGGTGCTTCTGCCCCTGTCTGTATTTGCTGACGCACGCGCCGGTGATCCGCTGGCAATGGAGCGTATCTTGCGGTACTATGACGGCTATATGAATAAGCTGTGTACCCGGACGCTTTATGAGCTGGACGGAACGCCTCATGTGCGGGTGGACGAGTACATGAAACACCGCTTGCAAAACAAGCTGATCCGGGCCATCCTAAAGGACAGCCCATGAGAAAACGCCGGACGCAGGGCCAGCAGGCCGCCGCGTCCGGCGCTTTCTTATGGATTGTTTTCTACGCATTTAGAAGCCCTCTCTGGTGGGGATTGGATAATCTGTCCCGCCTGTCCGCCGACTGTGGCGGAAAAGCCTTGATTTTCATGGGCTTCTATTCCCCTAAATGCGTAGAAAAGAGATTGTATTTGTGTTATTCTGCCCCTGTATAAAAAGCACAATGATTGACAAACCGTGTTCCCCGTAGTATTATTAAAAACAGAGGTTATACCTCTCAAAAGGAGAGAAAGGCATGAACATGAATTTTCATTTAACCGATCAGCGTAAAAAGAAAATCAGCTCTGTACAATCCATACCGATGAAACATTGTGCAGAGTATAGCGTATAAATGACGCATTTCGATTTCATCGGGAAGCCATAAGGGGGATTTTATACCCATTTTGAGAAAGTGGCTTTCCATGCAGTTATAATGTGTATGAGGCTATGGACAATGTTTTGTCCATAGCCTTTTGTTTTTGGCGCTGCTATGCCAGAGGCAGAAGGCAGATACATTTGTGTATCTTTGCTTTCTGCCTTTTTCGTTTGTATCAGAGAATATGCAGGAAAGGGTTAATAAAAATGAGCTTATTAGAAATTGATGGACTGACACACTCTTTTGGTGAGAATGTGCTATACAAAAATGCAGGCTTCACACTCAATAAAGGAGAACATATTGGCATTGTCGGACAGAATGGAACCGGCAAAAGCACTTTAATCAAAATCTGTACAGAGCAGATCATACCGGACAGCGGGCGCATTGTCTGGCAGCCGAATACTACTATTGGTTATTTAGACCAATATGCGGAAATCGACCATACCTTAACGATGAAAGAATTTCTCAAATCCGCTTTCACAAAGTTATTTGAAATGGAGGCACAGGCGTTGCAGCTATATGAAAGAGCTGCTGACGGTGATACGAAAAGCCTTGAACTGGCCGCCCATTATCAGGAACAGCTTGAAGCCCATGACTTTTATTCGATAGATACCGCTATTGAGCGTGTCGCCAATGGGTTAGGACTTCTTGCGATTGGCCTTGACCGTCCGATTGCTGAAATGAGTGGCGGCCAGCGGGCAAAAGTGATTTTAGCAAAATTACTGCTGGAAAAGCCGGATGTTCTGTTGCTGGACGAGCCGACCAATTTCCTTGATAAAGACCATGTAACATGGCTGGCGGAATATTTATCTGCTTTGGAAAATGCTTTTTTAGTGGTTTCCCATGATTTCAATTTTCTGGATAAGATAGCGAACCGCATTTGTGATATAGACAATGACACGATTACAAAATACTACGGCACATATTCCGAATTTCTGCGGAAGAAAACCCTGCTGCGGGAAGATTATGTACGGCAATATGCGGCCCAGCAAAAGGAAATTAAAAAGACAGAGGAATTTATACGGAAGAACATAGCGGGCAGAAAAGCAAAAATGGCGCGGGGACGGCAAAAGCAGCTTGACCGAATGGACAAAATGGAAGCCTTAGACCAAAAGGAAATTATTCCTTACTTCCATTTCCCTGTACTGTCTTTAACCAATACGGAACACTTGTTGGTGAAACAACTGGCAGTTGGCTACCATTATCCCGTTTTATCAAACATTGAATTTAGCATTAAGGGAGGACAAAAAGTTGTTATTACTGGATTTAATGGGATTGGAAAATCGACACTATTAAAAACCCTGATTGGGGAAATTCCATCTATGCAGGGCCATTTCAAATTTTCCGATCAGGTTACTATCGGATATTTTGAACAGGATTTAGAGTGGAAAGAACCTGAATTGACGCCCATTCAAATTGTTGCCAATGCTTATCCCAATATGGTGACAAAAGATGTCCGCAAGCATTTGGCACGATGCGGAATTTCCAGTAAACACGCTATGCAGTCCATAGGAACATTAAGCGGCGGCGAACAGGCAAAGGTAAAGATGTGTCTGCTTACTCTGACCCCCTGTAATTTCCTGATTATGGATGAACCTACAAACCATTTAGACGTACAGGCAAAAGAGGCTTTGAAAACAGCCCTTTCAACTTTTGCAGGAACGGTACTGCTCGTATCGCATGAGGAAGCCTTTTATCGAGATTGGACACAACGAGTTATCAGCATTGAGAAAAAATAGAATATAGCGAAGTTATCTGTAAAATTTCCTGCCCCGCCCGACGGGGAAAGAAAAAAACCGTTGCCGGGCAGGTTGCTTTCGTGCGCTCATTTTATATTTCTATCCAGCGGCGGCTTTAACAAAATCAAGGCCGCCGTTCTCTATGCCCTCAAACTGACGACGCCCTGACGCTGGCGGGATCGGCGGCCCACGGAGGGAACCGCCATGAAGCAAAGAGCGTTTCGACAAAATAAGACAGGGGTTGCACCACCCCTAAAAAGCCCGTCCCCGGCAACGGGGACAAGCGGCCATGAGTATGAACTATACCATGTAAATTATATTCATATTGCTTTCGCTTTCGCCCGGTGGGTCTGTGACCTGCCGGGCGAAATTTGTTGTTTCCTGCGGCCCGCGCCACCGGCCAAAACTTTTTCAAAAAAATTTCCAAAAAGCGGCGTTTACCGGGTAGCTGACGGCCTTTCAAAAGTAACTTTGGCGGAAAGGGAGAGAACCACCGAAATCCCCCACAGAAAGGGGGTGAGAAGATGGATACGATCCCCCGCAATGACTTTATCCTGCGGAACCGCTATGACGCATTTTGCAAGGCGGTACTCCGCAATGAGGCCAAAGATTATCTGCATGAGATGGGACGGCAGCGCGACCGTGAAAAGTCGTTAGACGCCCTGACCCAGCAGGAATTGGACAAGCTCTCCACTGTGGATCAATACCCCAGCGACAGCTACATTTTTTCGTCGCATGGATATGATTTGCTGATTAACAACGAGCTTGTGGCCGAGGCTTTCGCCAGCCTGCCGGAACAGGAACAAAGTATTTTGATTTTGCACTGTGTTCTGGAAATGGCCGACGGAGAAATCGGCAGCCTCATGGGAATGTCCCGCAGCGCCGTCCAGCGCCACAGGACAAGCACCCTGAAACAGTTGCGCGTGAAATTGATGGCGTTAATGCCGGGAGGGAGGTAACGCGGATGAAGCAGCCCACATTCAACGGCAGGGAGCTTCTGCCCCTTTCGGTGATGGAAGCCGCCCACGCTGGGGACGCAATAGCTATGGAACAAGTGCTGCGGTACTACGAGTGCTACATAAACAAGCTCTGTACCCGTACCTTGTACGACAGCAACGGCATCCCTTATGTGTGCGTGGACGAGTACATGAAGCGCCGTCTGGAAATCAAGCTCATTCATGCCATCGTCGTTGATTTGAAGTAACGACCCGGCCACGGAAACGGAAATCGCTTTTTACTCCCTTTCCACATTTCCGCCGACCCGCTGGCCGCAGGCTTGCACCTTGACAAATATGCCCGCAAGATAACGGCGGCGCATCATAGGGCAAAACGGACACATTCTGTCTGTGCCGAGCCGGGCGGCTGGTGCGCCATGAGGCTTTTCCCTACGGGAAAAGCAGAGCGAAAAACACAGGGCCGTAAAGCAAGTGTGGCAGCTTGCGGGCGACGACGTGCAGGCAGGACAATGATACTCCCTTGCCGTCGTAGTCCGAGCGTTCAAAGCGTCGCAGGCAACGAGCATGGCCGTGTGAGAACCACGCGGGGGTGAAAGTCCCGTGGAGCTGTGCCAGCAGCCGTCAGTTATGGCCCATTTCGTTTTACCATTATCGTAAGCGAAAGGGGGACTACTGTATGAATAATGCAGTACCGAATGAGAAAGAAGCAGCCCCCGTAGTACGTCAGTACGAGATCGGAGGCGTTCGATATATTGTAAAAGCGACCGTCAAGGACGGCGCAAAGGAAACCGCAGTAAAGAAAATACGCCGCCTGCTTCAAAACGATTTGAACCGAGCGGCCACTTAAAAATTTAACAATTTTTCATTTCCTACAAGCAGATGGACGGGGCCTGATATGGTATAATATACTTGTATCAAGCCTCGTTTTCCGGCTGCGGAATAGGAGGCCAACATGAGTAAACAGCCGGAAATGGTGATTGCACAGAACCATCGTGCGACACGGAATAACGATACAACTTTGAACCTTGACAATCAAATGTACCAACAGCCAGTCACTTCCTTTCAGCGTGTGTCCAATGACGCGCCATTGAGCGAGGAAACCAAGACGGCTATCCAAAACACGGTGCTGCAATTCTATGTCCACAGCCAGCCGCAGGAAGAAGCCGAGGGCATTACTGCCTGTTATGAGCGGCTTTCCCAAGAAGATAAGCTGGACGGCGAGAGTAACAGTATCAGCAACCAGAAGCGAATTTTGGAAAAGTATTGCCGGGATCACGGCTATACAGCTATCCGCCATTACGACGAGGACGACGGATATTCGGGAACCAACTTCAACCGGCCCGGATTCCAGCGGATGCTTGCCGACATCAAGGCGGGCAAGATCAAGCGCGTTGTCGTTAAGGATATGAGCCGGTTCGGGCGTAACTATCTGCAAGTCGGGATGTACACGGAAATGCTGTTTCCAGAGTACGGCGTCCATTTTATTGCTGTCAATGACGGTGTGGACAGTGTGCGCGGGGACAGTGAGTTTACCGCCATCCGCAACGTATTCAATGAAATGTACGCCAAAGACACCAGCAAGAAAATCCGGGCAACGTGGCAATCCAAAGGACGCTCCGGCGAACACCTCACCACCATTCCGCCCTATGGGTATATGAAAGACCCGGAGGACAAGAAGCGGTGGATCGTGGATGAAGAAGCTGCCGCCGTTGTCCAGAAGATATTTGCGCTGTGCATGGATGGTATGGGGCCGACGCAGATTGCAAAATGGATGCAAAAAAACAAGGTACTGAACCCTACCGCCTATGCCTACGAAAGAGGGTTGCCGGTATCGAACAAACCAACGGCCAATCCCTACAAGTGGACAAATGAAACGGTATCACGGATTTTGGAGCGCCTTGACTATTTAGGCCATACGGTGAATTTCAAAACCACCAAGCAATCATTTAAGAGTAAGAAAAAGTTGTGGAACGACCCGTCGGAATGGGTGATCTTTGAGAACACACAGGAACCCATCATTGAGGAAAGCGTGTTTCTGATCGTTCAGAAAATCCGGCAGGGCCGCCGCCGTCCTACCAAGATGGGCGACATGGGAATGTTCTCCGGCTTGCTGTATTGTGCGGATTGCGGCGGAAAGATGTATCTGTGCCGGGCCAATCATTTCAAGCCTGAACAGGAATATTACATCTGTTCTACCTATCGCAAAGACCGTACTTTATGTTCGACGCACTCTATCCGTCGCGTTGTTCTTGAAGAAATCGTGCTGCGGAACCTGCGGGAAGCTATTCAGTATGTGACGCAGTATGAGGACGACTTTGTGCAGCGTGCGGCGGATCAAAGCCTGCGGGAACGGGATAAGGAACTGGCGCAAAAGAAAGATACCTTGACGCAATCGCAAAAGCGGATTGCAGAGCTGGATGTTATCATCAAACGACTGTATGAGGACAACATTTCTGGCAAGCTCTCCGACGAGCGTTTCATTAAACTGTCCCGTGACTATGAACTGGAACAGACCAACCTTACAAACCTTGTCGAACATCTACGGCAGGAAGTCAAGGAACAGGAAAAGCAGAAAGTCAATGTCAGACAGTTTATTGCAGCGGTCAGGAAGTACACCGATATGCAGCAGCTTGACGCTTCTGTTCTCCGGGAGTTTGTGGAGAAAATTTACATCTCCGAGGTTTACACGCCGGACGAGAACGAGCCGCGCATCAAGGTTAGAGAAATTGAGATTGTCTATAATTTCATTGGTGCATTTGATTTTGAGGAAGCAAGGGAGCAATCCCAAGCAGCCCAAAAAGATAAGAAAACCGGCGTAGCCTAAACTACGCCGATTCTCTCACATAAATGTTTTCTTACGTCACCGCCGCTTTGCCGAAGGCTGTTTTTGTGGTTGGGTAGCTTGAGCGAGCGACAACCACCAGCTAAGCTGGTGGAATAAAAACGGCTTTAGCCCTAGACAAAGAGAAACCTCCCCGTAGAATAGAGTGTGGGTTTGCCAACCACATTCTAGGAACAGAGAGGTTTATCTTTGAAATGAAAAATAACAAAGACGTAGATAGTTTAAGCCATACGACATGGAGATGTCAATACCATGTAGTGTTTGCACCGAAATATCGGAGAATGGTGATGTTGCAAATCCGAAAGTGTACAACGGCGTGATGAGAAAACTAGAAAGGCTACAAAATGAGTGAGTTTTTGGAAACTGTAATTAAGGCTGACGCTGGGCATGTTTGGCGCGTGCTAGATGAATTTATGGATGCGCTAAAAGAAACAAAACCGGACGTGTATAGGGATTTGGTGCACGACTTGCAAAGAAAATAGGCAAATGTGTACTAAAGTGTGTACTAACAAAAGAAAACACCGTAGATTTTAACGAATCTACGGTGTTTTCTATGGTGCGCGGTACAGGACTCGAACCTGTGACCTCCTGCACGTCAAGCAGATGCTCTACCAGCTGAGCTAACCGCGCATGTCCTTGCGACTTGTATACTATACCAAATCCAAGCAGAAAAAGCAAGCCCTTTTTTCGAAAAAAATGAAAAAATTCAGAAAATACATGAAATAGAACGCACCACCGCAAAAGAAATTTACAAATGCGGAAAGGCTTTTCCTTGCCGCATACACGGCTTTGTGGTATACTGATACAGTTAAATGGGGATAGTGCACCCTTTTGCCGGTGCGGCGTTTCCTGAATAGATTCAAACACAGGGAAAGGGGATACTATGCGGGTTTTGGGCATCGACCCCGGCTATGCGATCGTGGGCTGGGGCGTTGTGGAATATGCAGGCAACCGTTTTGCGCCCATCGCTTACGGCGCAGTGTGTACCGATAAGGACACGCCGTTTGAACAGCGCCTGATTGAAATTTATGACGGCATCAAGGATATCTGTACCCGCTATCAGCCGGAAGCACTCTCCATTGAAAAGCTGTACTACCAGCATAACCAGACGACCGTCATCGGCGTGGCGGAAGCCCGCGGGGTGATTTTGCTGGCTGCCGCGCAGTGCGGCGTACCAATTTATGAGTACACCCCCATGCAGGTCAAGCAGGCTGTGACCGGGTATGGCAAGGCGGTAAAAAAGCAGATCCAGGAAATGACCCGCATCATGCTGCACCTGCAAACCATCCCCAAGCCGGACGATACAGCGGACGCCCTGGCCATGGCCGTAGCGCACTGCCACTGCTCCCGCAGCCGCCTGATGGGCACCGCCCCAAGATAAGGGCCGCAGGGCAAATAACCCGGCGCACGGCAACATAGAATCATAATGGTGTAAGAGCATATTTTAGGGCAACACCGCACAATTCCCGCCTTGCGGCTTAAGCACCGCTCCGGCAGC
>ERZ1673742.617-NODE-617-length-41914-cov-12.694355_pt1 | contig 41914 bp, 60 predicted proteins | sample MGYA00580208_ERZ1673742 | MGnify/ENA primary metagenome ERZ1673742 (study PRJEB41218, sample SAMN15661774) | gut metagenome | host: Homo sapiens | place: Canada: London | collected 2015-08-20/2019-03-30 | study: EMG produced TPA metagenomics assembly of...
CCGCCGAGCATGCGACGATTGTCAATGCCTTGATGCCGAGCTTTTTAAGCGTGTACTTCCCTTTGTTTACTTGCAAATCGTACTCGTCGTCTTTGGATACAACGTCCGTTTCGCCTGCCACCATTTGATTGAACGTGACTTTGTGATACTTGACCTTGCGAACGTCGTCCCAAACTTCCTGTGGCGAAAGTAGCAAACGCTTTTCGAGAGCCTTGATACGTTTTTCGTTCCCCTTGCGAGTGCGGTTTAATTTGCGTTTAGTGGCTTCGATGAACGCCTTGTATTTGTTGGCGCGGTTGATTTGCTCGATGTAAGTTTCGAGTTCGACTGTCTCGTGTCTTTCCATCATCGTTTTGTAATGAGTATCGAGTGCCGACACACGGTCGATAAAATCTTTGTCGTGTTTCTTTCGGCTCTCTTCGGTGATGTTTGACATCGAGAGCATTATCAAGAACGTGGACACGCCCAACAATGCTTTGCTCACCCAATAGGACACATCGTCACGTGGAGCGGCGTTGAAGCTGTCAAGCACGAATATGCCGACAAGCAACACCACAGCCGCCACACACAATGATATGAACGAGTTGAGTGTTATCTTTACACCTGAATACACTTTGCGCTTATCTTCGCTCATTTGCCGTCACCATCCTTTATTCGTTTTAGCATGTCGTTCTTTTCAAGACCGATTGTCACAAAATGCAAGCTGATTTTTCCGATAATCGAGCCTGCCACGGTCATCAACAATATCATCAGCTGATCTATCGCTTGCTGAAAAGCCGAGATTACGCTCAACAATATTAGGATCGGAAAGAGCGCAACAACATAGTCAACGCTTTCTATGACTTCTTTCTTTTTGGCAACACGCTTGATCAGAAGTTCATTGTCCGGGTTTGTTTCAAGGTCGGTTTTTTGCTGCACATACCCTTGTACATATCGGTCATATCTTTTTCTGAAGATGCCGAATATGACACCTGCAAGAATTGCAAGCGCAACGAGCGTCCAAAAACTGCCCTTACTTGTTGACGACATTGTGTACTGCAATGTGTCATAGTAACAATAAATGGAATATCCCGCTGTCGGAGCGATGAGAACGAGATACTCCATAACCATTGTCACGATTGATTTCGGATTGTGTTTCATACGCAATCACCGCCTTAATACGAAACATTAGTTGCTTCTTTTTTTTCTTGCGCCGCAGGAATGGTCACGGTGAGTTTCGGCTGTTCAACGACTGGTATTTGCTCGATTTCTTTGTGGTTATCGCCGATTGCGTTTGCCAAATTCTCGCGCGCCGAGAGTGACGGCGTTTTCAAATCAACAAGAACCTTGCCTTGCGCGATGTTGACGGAGAAGATTTTGTTCAACAGCTCGCTAAACTCGTTGAATTTCCTATCCATTACGTCAAGACGCTTGTTTGTGGCACGGTCAATCATTGCTTCCGCATTGATGTTCACTCCGTCGCTGATTGCGCTTAAAACGGCGTTGGTGACTTCATTTGCGATTTGCGCCTTGTCGGCATCGTTAAGTTTGCTCACCTTTTTCGACTTGTAGGTGCATATAGCATTGATGATTGCTTTTGCGATGATGGTTATCATCGTCACGCCGGCGGTCGATGAGAGAAAAGCCACAACATAAGTCATGACAGTTTCGACTGTTACATTTTCCATAGATACTCCTTTGCTCGTGCCTTGTGCGCAAGACGAGAGCTTCAAGTTATTATTTCCGCGCGCACACGGTTTTTGTTATTGTTCCAACGCGACTTGAATCGCGAAGACAGTTGTTTTTAATTCTTGCAACTTGTTTTCTTGCGCTTCGAGCGTTTTCTTCAAGTCGATGATTTCTTCTTTCATTTTTGCGTTTTCGGCTTTGAGTTCGTCAAATTCGGGATGACCAACCAAAGTCGGCGGCTCGCTATAAAAGACAATAGGCTCAACGCGGTATGTCTTGACAACTCGACCGTGCGCGCAAAGGCAAACCTCGGCGTTCAACACGCCTGCTCTCACGACTTTTTTCGGGATTACGAACGGGTTTTTTGTGATACGCACTTGCGCCGTTTCACCGCCGTTCTCGAAGTTTACAAGGGCATCGTTGAGCAGATAATCGGTGTCGAGTTTCATCAACACTTCGTCGTTTTCTCCCAACAAAAAAGGCTCTCGCGATGAGAGCCTGCCGCTTAATTGTTTCAAAGCAACTGTGATTTCCATTTTTCTGTTCTCCTAATCTTTGTTCGGCTCAATGCCGCTGACCATTGTCAAGAGCGTGTTAAAACGCTCTGCGTGGTTTCTCTCGTCCGATATGATTTCTTCATAGTTCGAGATGATTGTGTCGACCTGTTCGTCCGTCAATCCTGCCGATTTGGCAAGCGTGAGAATTTCTGAAAGGTCGTTGAAATACTCTTTGTTGGTGTTTGCTTCGCCTTCCACTCCGTGCGACAGAATGGACGATATACGCAATGCTGCGTTTACATCAATGTTCATAATTGTTCTCCTTTTTGTTTCAGCCACTCCCCATAAGCGGTTTCGGCTTTTTCGATTGTGTCGATACCGTTAATGCGGCAATCGTAGAGGGTGCATATAACATCGTTTCCGTTTTCGCCCGCAATAACGAGTTGGTCTATAAATGCGTCAATGTCGATTTGTTTGATTTGTATAATTGCCATAGCACACCTCACTACTCTGCAATGTTTATCATAGTCGCAAAGTCTTCCGGTTTAAGAGACACACCTGAAACGTTTACTCCACTAACATCAGGTTGCGCTAAAAAGTCATTGATGTTTGCAGGCTTTGCAGAACCACCAAAACATACGGGTATATTCTCTGCATATTCCTGCCCCCACTTATAAGCCAACCATTCTTTTATGTAACCGCACATTTGGTTTGCATCGGTTGGCAAACAAGTTTTGCCAGTGCCCATCGCCCAAACGGGTTCATAAACTATAATCACTCTTTCCACTTTGCTTACCGATAACGTTCCTATTGCCTCTTGTAGTTGGTTCTCAACATAAGCCCTAGAAGTTCCTGCCTCTCGAATGTCCAAATTTTCACCAACACACAATACAGGTTTTAAGTTGTTACTCAATGCGAGAAGTACTTGGTTATGAACGGCATTGTCAGTAATACCTAAATACTCTCTGACTTCGCTTTCACCTATCAATGCGTAAGTACAACCGCAATCAACTGCCATTTGTGCTGAAATTTGTCCAGTATATGCACCTCTTGCCTCAGTCGATATATTTTGTATTCCGACTTCGACCATGCTGCTCAATGCAGAAGAAATTTTAGACTTAACATAATCTAGATAACACGCAGGTGGGAATATAACCACTTTCTTTGTCGGGTTCAAATCCAATGCCGAATTAAACGTATTAAAAAAATCGTCTATTTCCGACTTAATTTTGTTCATTTTCCAGTTGCCACCAAACCACAATGCCACTGTTACAACTCCTCCTTTTTCAAATACAATAACATAAGTTCCTGTTTCTCCGTTTCGTGCATACACTTTCGTGATGTCCGTGTTGCCGACTTTCAAATCCGTCAGCGTTGTTCCGTTTACCACTATTGGCATATTCCACCACCTTTACAGCGTTAGGTACAATGTCGTTCCCGAAAGACTTGCCGACTTTATAGGCAAGTCAGCTGTTTTTGCGAAACCAGTTCCCAAGTCAACAAGACCTGCGCTATTGGGAGAGTTTGTCGCTCCATTGATTTTAACTTGCGTGACAGTACCTGTGTTCTTGGTGAATCCCCAACCAGAAACTGTAGATTCTGTAACCTTCGGGGGTATATCGTTTGTTGTAGCTACCTTTGCCCCTTTCCACAATAAATTACCAGAACCTCCACCAATTGCAAGACCAGAGGCATAGTTAGTACCAAGCAAACTACCTACAACAAATGTCCCATCTACTTGGTCGGAAGCATAACCGATGTAAGGGTTTTTGCTATTAACTGTTCCCCATTTTAAGTTCGCCCCATCAGAATTAGCAGAGGCGTCCATTTTAATAGTCTTACTCTTCTTTATAGTTCCGCCGTCAAGTGACAAAGCATTATCGGCTTTTGTGCCTTGTGCCGAAGTAGCGAACTGACTTGCGTCCGTCAAAACAGTCCCTAAATCAATCGTTCCAGAACTTGTGACTGTCCCCTTTGATGCGCCGTTCATTTTTACTGAAACCGAGGTCACTGTACCTTTGTTTGCCGTAAAGCCACTGTCATTCGTTAGTTGCGATGTTTTGCTCGGTATTTCCGGCGGATCTGCGATAACATCCCACGGAAGTTTTACTTCTTCCGTGGTGGTTTCGCTTATCTTTTTTTCAGGTATCCATGTAGCCATTTTCGCTCCCCCTTACTGTTTGAGTTTCATAAACAAGCCACCGACAACAAGGTTTGATGTCGGCTTGGTTTGTCCGCTTATCCCCCACTCAATGATTTGGTTGCCATCTGTCACGCGACCTTTTGTATCGACCGTCACCGCGCTGTATGTGCCTGCGGTTACACCACTATCTTTTAATGCAACTGTTATACGTGTACCAACTGGATGAGACGATGAATTAAAACTTTCTGCATCGAATTTTAACTCTTTTGCCTCATGCCCGTCGTATTTTATCGCTTGATCGTTATTTACACCGTCCCATATTTTGAGAATGTTTGGAACATTATTTACTCCAACTTCATAATATGAAACACCATCATATTCCTTTGTTTCAGTTTTAAGATTCTCTGAAAAAAGAACTCTTTCCTCTTTCGAACCATCGTATTGAATAGGTGCAATGGGCAGTATAGTTGTTGCGTTGAGTTTTCTGCCGATGATAAACTTATTTGCGACCTTATCTGCACTTCCTGCTCTCGTCGCATAAAGTGCCCTATCTGCTTGACCTACGGAGTTAGACCATGCAGGAGTTTTGGCTCTACCCTTTGATATTAAAACTTGTCCATCTTCCCCAGGCTCTCCTTTTAAGAGAAGTTCCGCTTCTATTTCTGGCAATAAAGCGCTTGATGATGATGGATAACCAAGATGTAATTGACCAATATCTCCATTGGCAAAAACACCAATAACTCTGTCCCCAGCTTCATTATTTATGTTTACCCCGCCAATAGATGCTGCTGCAGGAGTATAAGTAATTTCACCGTTTATAACAACCGTCCCATATTCGTCTTTGAATGTTTTTGCGGCAGTAATTTCTTGTTCCGTGTTAGTAGTAACTAAATCACCAACTTTCTTTCCTGTATCAACGAGCGTTTTATTCGTACCGTCGTATTTGACAAGATTGCCGTCCACAAGTCCAGTACGAGTTGCAAGCGGTTGAAGTTGGCTTCTTGTAACATCTATATTGCCAGAAGCGTCCAACACGACATCACCAACAGAAGCAATACCATCGCTGTCGAATACCAAAGCACCCGAGTTCGTGCCGTCGTATTTCGGTGCGACAAGACCTGCGGGAGTCGTGAGTTTAGTAGTATTTCCGTGTGCTACTTCAATTAGTTTGTCTTTAACTTGAAGCGTGGTGCTGTCAACAGTCGTCGTAGTGCCGCTTACGGTGAGGTTGCCACCAACAGTAAGACCGCCAGTCGTAGAAATAGAACCAGTTACACTTTGGTTGCCAGTGAAAGCATTACCACCTGTGAGATTTGCTTTCCCCGCCAAACCATCATGCAACTCGTTTTTTGTCGCATAGGTGGTTGTTATTACATTACCGCTTGCATCCTGCGTTGCTTTCGTTGCCGAGTTAGCAGTCGTTGCCGAGTTAGCAGTCGTTGCGGAAGTTGCAGTTGTCGCACTATCGGCAGTCGTTGCGTGTTTAACGCTCTTGTTTGCATCTGCCGTGTTATCTACATTGCCTAAACCAACTGCGGCTTTCGTAAGTTTCGCAATCTTGTTCGTGACAATTGACGAGCCGTTTACATCTTGAACATCATCGACTTTGCCTGCGCTTGCTACTTTGGCTGCAAGTTCATTCAATGCACCTTCGACGTTGTCAGCCGTATAGTTGCCGCCTGCGTCTTCCAGCGTTACTTGATCCGCGCTTGTTTCAAACAGCACTTGTACGGTGCTGCCGTCTTCCGAAATCACGCGTTCCATTATCCTTTTTTCTGTTGCCATAATATCGCTCCTTAATTTTTATTTTTTTGTGCAAATAAAATCGCCGACTGTTAATTGCGACATATCCGCATCTGACTTTTTGTCAACGCATTGTATCTTTGTATTGAGTGCCTTCACGCTCGTCAATGACATTCTGTACGAATTCTCGCCGTCATCCACGTAGATAGATCCACGCTGTCTAAACCCTGTCGTTTCGGGGAATTCGGACAGCCTTTTCGGAACGTAGCGAAAGTTCGGCGAGCTGTCTTTCAGCTCTTGTATCTCTTTTGCGTTTTGGTTGTAATAAAGCGTGAGCAGATCAAGCGCACGCTCTATATCTTTTACATCAACATCGCTCGGCGGTTCAGGCAAAAGCGAATACTCGACACGGAAACTTGCCGTGTATGTCGTTTGATTGTCCGAATCGGTCGTTTCCGCTCCGATGCCGTTGTATTTGACTATATTGAAAGACACGCCGACCGTGCCTTCCATTTCCGTGATGTTGTAAGGCAATGCAAGCGTCCATTTCCACACTTGCAACTTGTCATCATCAAGGTTATATCTTCCGCTCTGCATCATCGGGAAGTAGCCTTTTGCAAGTCCATTTGGAAGTGTAAAAGCCACTTGTATGCCTGTTTGAGCAGGCGACACCGCCGTTATCACATCTATCGTTGCCGCATTGTTTTGCCCTTGATAGATATGCTCGGTGTCGTTTCTCGTCACCGTGCCGTCCAAGTTCAAGAAAAACAACATACTCATCACCCCTTTGCTTCAAGAGCTGCAACACGTGCTTCCAAATTGTTGATGTTCAGCGTGAGCAGATTGATTAGTTCGTTAATCTCGCTCTCTGTGACGGATGCAGGCGGTGTCGGCAACGCGCTGTATTCAACCGTAAACTCGCTTGTGTAGGTCGTTTGGTTGACAATCTGCGCCTTGCTTCCTCTGTACTTGATAACATTGAAAGACACGCCGACCGCACCTTTTTCTTTTGTCACGTTGAACGGCAACTTGTATGTCCACTTGTATATTTGCTTTCCGTCATCGCCACGCAACGAGTACGCTCCGCTTTGCGTCATTGGCAAGTATTGTGTCGCAAGACCATTCGGGAGCGTGAACGCAACTTGTATGCCTGTTTGGTCGGGCGTTATTGCGGTTATCAAATCAACGCTTGTCACATCGTTTTGACCTTGAAAAACACGCTCCGTGTCATCTCTTGCAACTGTTCCGTCTAAGTTAAGAAAGAATAGCATTGTTGTTTTCTCCTATTTTTCGTATTAAAAAGCACCCACCCAAAGGGTGAGTGCAATAATTTTGTTTTGATTATCCGAAGATCACGTCATTCGGTTTCGCATACGATATAGCCGTAGGGATCGCCGTATCAACATGGCAAGTGTATTCAACCGTGACACCAAGCATCAACATATTTTTTTCGGTCAAGTTTATAATCGTTTTTCCACTTGTCGTATCAATAGTATAATCCGTATCAATTGCGAGTAGCCTGTTCTTTCCACCGATTTCTCGATGCCACACTGTTATGTCGGTCGCATTGTCACCATATGCAAGTATAATTATTCCGAGCGTTGGCAACGAATCTTGGAAAAATTCGGAATTTGCATAACCGTTCTTGTTTATTTTTCCATTGTCGACTCTTGCATAGCCAGCAAATATGTTATCTTGTTTTATCGGTCGAGACAAGGCATATACACCAATTTCTGTTGTAAGCTCTTTTTCTTTGTATGCCTTTGCATTTTTCTTGACGCGCCAAGAGTATTCAACAATGCCGTCAAAATCGTTTGCAACTGGCGTAAGATATATTGGTGGAACTTCCGCTCCCGGAGCAATCCCATTCTCGAAATTCTCGCCGAACAACAGTTCTATTTGATACGGCGTTCTCTCACCTTCTATAAGCGCATGACAAACGGCATATGCATATGCTGTTTCGGAGGCAGGATTGTCCCATACTCGCACACAAGTTGCTCCATTCTCGGTTTCTTCAATCGATTTCAACGGGCGAAGATCGACATATAATACATCGTCTTTTGTTGGTGTTGACAATGCGTTAATCGGGCGTTTAAGCCATAATACCACCGTCCGTTTGATATTGTTGAGATACGATTTCCCAACGCGTGGATTGTTCCTTGCAATGCCAGAACCGACAACAACCGATTGCCTTGTTGCAACAAAATGTGCTTGGTATATGACGTTCAACTGTTCTCGACTGTCCTTTTTAACGATGATATTGTTCGATTTTGTTGATATGGATACATTTTGCGGATTTGCAGAACCTTTCAACTGTGGATACAGCATTGCCGCACCGTCATCGCTTTGATCGGATATAGACGGCGTCCAGCCGCTTTCGCCCATAGAGAATTTCAGCTCGCCGATTTCACCATATACATCTGTGTACGGAACAAGCCTTTGTGCAGCCTTGTTAACTTCGTTCTCGTAGTCATCTGAGCTTTGATAGCCTGCCCCGTAATTGTCTAAAAACGCAAACGAGAAACACAATGATGTTCCGAATGGAAATGCCGCAACTGGTAGAGCCACTTGTCTTTGTAGTAAAGCATTGCCACTGCTATCGCACGGAGTGATATATGCAACTCGTGTTGGTTGCTCGCGTATTTGGTCAAGCGTACTTTGATAAATCGTCTGATAAAACATTTGATGCGAGTTTATTATGCATGAACGTGCAATGGCATTATCGTCGTCTGTCGTATTTCCAACGAGAATTTTTTCGCTATAATTCACGAATCGTTCTGCGCTTTGTTTTTCTGATATATCATATAGCCGATAATTAGAGTTCAAACCAACGTACTGCGCGAGTTGATTGAAATTCTTTGTAAGCGTAACCGTCGTTCGTATTTTGACTATATCGTATTCTGTATCAACTCTTGCGATATACTTTCCATCGAGTAGCTGCCCGCATTTTGGGAGTTGCGCATAATTGAAAATGTCATACGTACGTTGTTCAACGTCTTGACCGAGCCTTGCGATTGCACCACGCATTTTTTCGCCATAATACGATGTTTCTGCAATGTTTGCGCCCTGATTGTAGACAAGCTCGTTTTTCTCTTCAACGCTGTATATCGTTGGTTTAATCTGCTTTACACGCGTCGAAACAATCGGAACATACGTAACTTTGAACGCAAGCTGTCTCATCCATTTACCCCATAATGACAAGGACGAAAGTGAGATGCCTGTTTTTGCTTCAATGATGTTTGCAATTGCATATTTCTCGAATGCTTGGCTTACCGACGTTGATTTTTGCAAAACAAAGCTCAACCCAGTTATTTTGTTGTCACCTTGTGCATAACACAATGCCCACGCCTTTGAATACGGATACGCCGCACCCCAATATGAAGAAAGCGTAGAATACTCTGCATTTTCATATACATATGCCGTAATATCGCCGACAGGAGTTTTACCGTTGTTATACTCGGGGATAAAACCGCACTCCAACTTAACCAACTGTTGAATCGGCATCGAAGTGCGAATAATCACATTGTCTGCATTGATTTCAATCTGTCCGTCTTCTGTTCGGCACGTAATATAGTCGTCACCAAGTTCCGTGATTGCGCCACGGTCAACATTTTCACTGTTGCACAAGTTTTGTGCGGGACAATCAAGAGTTCCGCACCAATCATTTATATCAATTGCATGGTCTTGATAAATCATCGGCGGCATGGCGGGTGCTTGCTCGTTTCCGCCAAGTTTATCAAATGTTACCTTGTAATGTGTATCGTCGGTCATTGATCGTGGTATAAGTCTCGGAATTGCATGGATATATCCACCGACTTGTGCTAACGCTTCAAATAACGTACAGTTTGTAAATGAGAACTCCGGCGATTCCACATCGGCATATTCTTCCGCAAAAGTTTCGTCAAGAACATACTCTTGCTCATCGATTCCGTCTCGTCTTGTTATTCCGGAAGACAGTATCCGCTCGCAAACGGATGTGATTGTCGGTTGCGTTTTTGGTTGAATTTGCTCAAAGACATTAACCGTAAACGTATATTCAACGGAGTAATGTTGCGTGGTAGAAGTCGCCGCTATCCACTGAATTATGTCCATTTCGTATACTATCTTAAGGTTGCCTTCTTTTGTGGGAAGATATGAAAAGGCAGGAGCACTGCCCCCCTGTGCTTCTCCGGGCGGAGTACTCGTAAATAACACATTTCCGTTTTCATCCTTTACTAAAGTCTTTGATGTATTGATATACCAATTGCCTTTTAATACACTGTTCTCTGGCAGCTGAAACATTGCGTCTGTTGACGGAACATAAAGCGTACCACCTACATCAATTGGCTGTTTAATTGCGGAAACAACAGAAAAGCCATCACCAGTTAAATCTGCCCCAGCTGTACGCTTATATGGTGCAGGCGATCCGCCTGTTGCATAATCGGTAGATAAAGCCTTTGTCACCGTCATAGTACCGACAAATCTGCGTTCCAGCTCTTTTGTTAACTCTATCGTTTGAATTTTCCAATCGTACAGCGGCGTAAGAGACGGCGCAAATACTCGTCTAGTACGTTTAGATGTGGCTACAAGGCGATATATTCTTCCGCATTCCTTTCCGTCTTCACTGACGATGATGCGCAACCGTGTAAACGGCTTAATAGGTTCTTGTCTGCGAGAAAGCGAAAGCGAAATAGCACCTGCGTCAAGGGTGTCATCTAACGCAGTACCGTCCGTAAATGGTCTTGACCAAGATTTAAGTTGTGTCCATGTTTTGTTTTCATATATTTCAATTTGATAAGAAAACATATTTTTCTCCTTTTATCCTGTTCTTGAGCGGTTGTAACTTGCGCCTGCGCGTTCGATACCAACATGATTGCTTATATTCTCCCATTTGCGTTCGTAGCTATTCTCTTCGGCTTCTTTTGCATATCCGAATATCGTTGCGCCAACCGTGAGTGCCGCGCCTATATAATTGCCTGTCGCAAGATTGAAAGCAAGTCCGCCAGCCTGTGCTGCTATCTTCATCGAAGCGTTAGCAACATTCTGTGCCTGTTGACTGCCTGTATATCGTCCGACAAGGCTTATTTGCCAATCGAATGCCGATTTTACAAGATTTACACCGGGTATCGCAGTTGCAAATGCCTTTGCGCCTTTGACGAATTGACCAAAAGACTGCGGTGCTTCGTCGTCAATTTTGTCAGGCTTTGCAAAACTCGATTTGTAACCTATTTCTTCGGCGTTCGCAACATCATTAAAATTGATGTCTATCGTATATTTTGCCATTTTCAAATCTCCGTTTTTGCAATTTCAAATGTTGCCGAAATCGTCATAACCTTGCCCGCAGTCAACGGAGCAGTTATTTCTCTCGCGCACACATTGAACGTTGCGGATACGCCGTCATACACATCGTCTCCGTCATCGTATGAAAGCGTATATACACGCTTGAGCGTGCCGACAAGCATATCGTTGAACAGCATTTGAGATGCGTCGTTGCGCTTGTATGGCATAATCACTTTAATAGTCAAGCCTTGTTGTGTAACTGCCGTTTGCATTTCTTCAGAGTTCTCAACGTTGGTACTATCGCCCGTTCTCGTTCTCACGATGCCGCCGTCCATAAGCACGACCGCATGTTGCACAGCTGAATCTTTAACTCCAAGTTTCATCTTCACTGCGTTCGCAAGAACGCCGTCAAGAATGAATTGCCAAGAAATTTGCAATGAAATAGGTATCGCCGCGCCAACATCGCCGAAATAGTTTTCCGTACCGACAAACGGCGTGGAGACGCTCAACACGTATGAATAATTCTTGTTTTCATCATCGGTTAACGCGCCAACATTACCCGCTATGTCTGCGACAAAAGCGTTAAGCGCGGTCAAAGCGTATTCAGCACGCCCCGATACCCTTTGCATATCGCAAGGCACAAGTACTTGCAATGTCTGCATCAACAATACGCAATCGAGACCTTCGAGCGGCACAGGCGTGCTTGACTGCTCTATCAAAACTCCATTGACAAGTATTGTCGGAAGTTGTCGTTGCGTCTTTTCCGTTTTCGCTTGCAAATCGCCTTCGTTGCAATGAATGAGAAATCGAAAGTCCTGTCCATTGACTTTGCCCGCATATTTATTAAGTTTAGCAGTAAGTACATCTGCCATTTTCTGTGTGGAAATCATATTTTTATCTCCTTTATCGCCGCAACGTTCCTTGAAGTTCCTGCGATAAGAGCAATGCAATAAGTCCTGCCGCATCGTCGAACCAATGTTCATTCGGGTTTTTCTTCCCATTCCATTGCGGCGACACCCACGGCTCGTTTGTGTAAGGCATATAAGGCGCAACGGATTCGTCAATGGTTATCTGCCACTTCCCGTCTCCTTTGTACTCACACTTGACAGCATTGTTTTTCAAATTTCCCGTTCTTATAGGAACAACAGATTTGAACACCGTCATCACGTTTTGCATAACCATGCATTGCTTTGAATAACTAATCATTTTTAGACCACCTTGACGACCGTCATTCTCACGAACTTCGATGCCAGTTGCACGCGGTTGAGCGCAAGCGACTTCTCGCTCTCGCGCTTGTCAAACTCTCGTGCCACGTCCAAAATGAGCCAATATTCGCCTGCAAAATACAGCTTGTCATTCTTCTTGAAGTCGTAGTTGTATCTCGTTTGAATTTGGGTTTCGTTTCGCACGCTCATCAAGTTCTGCACAGGCTGTTCACGATCGCTGCGCCAATCGGTATAGAATTTGAATTTGATGATTTTGCCCTGCTCCATCGTCTCGTCTGACGGATACCATTTAGCAACGACCACATCGTCCGCCTTTTGCATAAGTGCGTTAATCATTAATAATCGCTCCTAAAATCAAATTTCGGCACACTGTAATGCCCTTGATAGAGCAGACACATGCCGTTGGGCAACTCTTCCTGCAAGCGCATACGCGTCACAGGCGATACCCATCTGTCGAATTGTCTGTCAACGTCCGCGCTGTTGAAAAAGTCACCATTGCGGAGTTGATAATAGAGTTCATCAACAAGGCAATCTTTGATGATGTCACGACACGGCGGATATTTCGCAAGCAAATATTCGACAAAGTTCTTATTGCTTCCGTGCGCATAAATGTAGCGATATAAAAAGTCCGACACCCTTTTCAACACTCTTTGTCCGAGCGTGGATGGGTTTTCATCGCCTGTCGTGTCAAGCGTAAGCGAAAGATTGACACCGAGCGTTTCGAGAACATATCGCTCCGTCAAAACGTACTCGTGCTTTTTATAGTCGTATATCATCGCATCGTCATTGTGTGGATATGTCATTGTTTTCTCCTTTTTGCCCGCTTGCCGAGTTGCACGGCGTTACTCTTGTGGGCATAAAAAGGACAGGTGTTACCCTGCCCTTTTTTCGTTATGCTCTCGAACCGGGAGCAACAACGGTGAACTCTTGGTTCTTCGTGCCGATGGTGGTGTAACCATTTGCGACGATCGGAACGACGGATCCTTCGTCCCAACACTCTGCGCCGAAACGGTATTTCGGTTGAATACGAGTGCCTTGTCCTGACGGCGCGGGAATGGTCTTGACGGATTCGTTGAACGCCAATGCACGACCTGTGCCAATGCCGCAAACTGCCAAGCCGAGAACCTTGTCGAGTGCGCCAGCCGTCAAACCGAGATATTTCTCGACCAATGCCCAAACAGGGTTGGAGACGACGTAGCAAGGCGTGCCGTCAACTTCACCGACGTAGCCGATGACGCTCTCAAGTTTGGTTTCGCTGTCGAGTGCGCCTGTTCTGACCATGATTTGACCGAAGTTCGAGCCGCCGACAATGACGCCTTGTTTCTTGAGATTCGCGTTCAAAGACGAACGGAGCAAGAAACAACGGTTGTCTCTCGGGTAGGTGTCAATGCCTTGAGCTTCGTTGCCACCGTCAAGATAGCCGTTTGCATCGATGAGATAGCCGAGATATGCCTTGTCGCCGGGATTTGCATCGACCTTGACAAAGTGACCGGTTGCCGCATCGCCGACTGCGGATGTGCCTTTCGCTTGGCAAGTGAGCCATTTTGCGAGTTGCGCCGCAATGGTGACTGCGTTGACGTTTTGCGCGACCTTGCCTGTAAGGTTTTTGAGTTCCGCTTCTGCCACGTCCACGTTGATCATGTTTTGCATGTTGGTCGGCACATCGATGTTGTAGTCGATGGTGTTGATGATCTTGATGCCGTATGCTTCGGTCGAAGAAAGATACGCCTCATCGGAGTTGAAATATCCGCCGTTCTTTTCTGCGCCGATTTGACGAGCTTGACCGTTGTTGGGTTTCACGCGGATGATTTGGATCTCTGCCGCGTCAGTGTCGGTTGAGAATTTCTCCGTGCAGGCTTCTTCCGGGCGCGTTACGATGCCTTGAAAGATGTTGTCTTTGCCACGCGCGGACATGATTCTCTTGAGGGTTGTTTCGTTGATGAAAGGTGTGTTAATTGCTGCAAAAATTGCTCCCATTGTGTTTCTCCTTTATTGAAAAAGCACCCCATTTGGAGTGCCTTTCAAATTTGTATTATTTTTTTGAGTTTTGTTATCTGCGATACGCACGATTGTATGAGCGCATCACCATGTCGTCCGTGGATAGACTTGGCGCAACGCCATCATCCGATTGTGGTCTTGCTCCGAAAGGTTGACTATCAAGCGCGTCAACGATATGCGACAGTCTGTCCGCGAGTTCGGCGATCTTCTCGTCTTGTGCATCAAAACGTGCGCCAAGAGCTTCAAGTTGCTTGTGAACGTCCGATTGGTCGTCCGCATCTTCCTTGTTTTTCACATCGTCGTCATCGGTCGGGACAGGCGCATCGGCATCGTCTTCCGTTGCATTGTCTTCGCCTTCTGCTTCGTCCACACGGTCTTCTGCTGTTTGCGTGTCCTTGTCGTCATCGAGTTCTTCTTGCTCTCCAACGCTCTCATCCACGCGGTCTTGCTCCGATTGACTGTCTTCGCCTTTGTCCGCGATGTCTTCTTCTGCTTTTGCGACATCTTCGCTCGTGGTCTTGGCAATGACTTCCTTTTTGTCTTCATCGCTCAAGCCGTTGAGTGCTTCGATAAGCTCTTCAACCGTCAATCTCTTTTTTCCAAAAATTGCCATAGTTGTTGTTCTCCTTTTTATTTTTCTATCGATAGCCGATTCAACCTACTTCCTGCACATTGTTGCGCCCCTACACAGCCTGTGGCTGTCCCAAACGCGTGCCACCATCGTAAGCCGAACCTATATGAACGCGCTTTCACGCATCCTTTCAAATGTTTACTCGGTCGGGATAATATGCTCGACCGTTTTCAAGCGAGAATTTCTTGTAGCGCGCATACGCTTCCGCCGCTTTCTTTTGCGCTTCTGCTGTTGCTTGTGTATTGCCTGCCGCACGGTTTAAGTCTTCGCGCATACGCCACTCGCGGATGTTCCGCTCCATTTCTCGCTGTCTTGTGTTGATTTTGTTTTCTTTCTTCTGCTCCGCCTTTGATACTTTCGGAATGCCCATGCCCGGCACGTACTCGTAAAGCCTGTGTCGGCAATTAAAGCCGAGTAACCCATTCTTGTAGGTCTTCCCTGATTTCGTTGTGTAATACACGTCAGTTGCGGTTTCAAGCGGTACATAGGCGTGTCCGTCAGCCGTTTTGCCGCTCGTTCCGTCAAGACTATAAACACGACCTTGCCATTTGAAACAACGGTCGGAACAGTCGGCGTGAGTGCTGCACACGACAAGTTTTGCACCCTTGTCTTTTAGGCTTTGGATCTCGTCTTGGTGGAAGTCATTGCGCACTTCCATCTCGGCGCGGTTTCGCATAGAGTTTCGACCGCTGATGTCGTCAGGATCGAGCGCATCGTCCTTTGCCAATCGCGTGTAAACTTCGTTCACCTTGCGCATATAATCTTTTGCGTAAATTCCGTTCGGTATGCCGTGCCGTTGCCCCAAAAGCGGAGCTTCCGTCCCACCGCTGACAACTTCACTCGTGACTGTCGGTGAAACGCTCTTGCCCGAAATGAGAGCTTGCGCCACTTGCATTCGTTCGTGCGCTTTCTTGCCGTCCGCGCCAAAAGCCGTGAATAGCACAAGCATTGTCGAGCGATAAAGCGACCACATCGATTTTGGCATCAACTCTCGAAGTTGTTTGTTCGTCAGCTTAACTCCGTACTTATTGATGATTTTGCGCACTTCGCGCTCAATGTCACTCTGCGGCTTACCTTGCAAATACATCCGATTGACGAGAGCCTTGATTTCCGACTGACAGTCTGTTATCGCTTTCGCTTGCGGATTCAATTGCCGTGTCATCATTCATATCACCACCAAAGTAGTCACCGCTGTCGGTGTCATTGTATTCTTGCTGACTTTCCGCTTTGATGCGGTCGTACTCTTCCTGCACCTGCACATCATCGTCATCGCTGTTGAACATCTGCACTGCCTTAAATTGCGAGATAAAGCCGCCTGTGCGTGCAATGTTGAGCGTTTCTGCTGTCGTATACTTATTCTGAAGCGAAGCATTAGACCAGCGCACCACAACCTTATCGGGCAAACCCATTGCAAGCCTTATGCGATCAATAATGCGGTTAATCGGTTGCTCGATAACTCCGCGCATGTCATCAACAAAGCCGGCCGTCTCGTTTTCTTCGGTCGAGATCTCGCGCGCCGTCTTCGCCGAGTTGTCGTTCAAGAACGATGCAATCGTAGTGCTTGAAAGCCCTGTGTTGATTGCAATGTTCTCAATGATCGTGTTTCTGATCACTTGCCAATCTTGCGCTCGAAGTTCGAATTGTATCGGTGTCGGCTTTTGCTCTTCAGGGTTCATGCTCGGCAGTTGCGTGAATGTCGTGCCGTCAAGACCGCTGTATGCGTTGTCTCCAGCTTGGCTTTTTGCGCTTGACAGTCCCTTTGGTACAAGCACCTTGCCACGACCGAGATACATGTCGGTACACATCGCCGAGTGATAATAATCGTACTCTTGCAAATGCGGAATGATGTTCGCAAGCAAGCTCTCGCCGAATGGAAGGTCGGGATAGTTGCCCACGCAGTCCGTGCTGGTTATCAGCTCGCAGCCTAAGTCTTCAAAAGGCAACAATATCGGCTTGTCGACAAACAAACCGTATCGGTCGCGGATTATCTTCTTCACTTTGCTTGGCACATCTTTCCATTGGCATCTGCCGCCATAAGTGTCTGAATAATCGCCGATGCCGTTTTGGACGTTGCCGTTGTATTCGTGAACTTGATACTCGCAAATCGGGACGTTGTGCAATACTCTGCCGTCGCTTTTCGTGAAGTCACCAAAGTAGCGATGTTCTTCAAGCGTATAGACATTGCGTGCCGCTCCGTCCTTTTCGCCTTTCTTGCTGCCGATGTCGATGTTTACAAGCAAGAATATGGTCACTTCATTCAATCGCCCTGTGTTGTCAACTGACGGTATAAAGCGGTCAAAGCGTATGCATTCAACGCCAAACTTGCCGTCCGCGCCTTGATTGATTTTCGCCAATGCCGTGCCTGCCGCAAGCGCAAACCGCGTTCCCATTTTGATTGCACGAGAAAAGTTGGTCTTGTCCGACCACTCCGCGATTGCCTTGAGCGAACGGTTGACTTCCGTTCCCTTATTGTTGCTCTTCTCATCAAATGCATTCTTGAACATGATGCGAGAGCCTGCGACCTTCTTCGCCGTGCGGTCAACGATTGCCTTTGCAAGTCCTGTCGACATAATTCCACGCTCGGCGTTGTGGAAGTACGGAACCCATCCGTCATACCACCATAGCCAATTTTGAACGCATCGCACCATAAACGGTCTGAACGTCCCACGCACCTTCGCAAAAAAGAGCGAATTGTTGACGTAGGAATATGTCCAATTTGCCGCAAATGCCGAGCCTGTCTGCCACGGCGCAAATTCGTTATCTCTGAAATCTACTTTTTCCATTTTTCACCTTTTCAATATGGCAAGTCGCACTCGGGCGTTTCCCATAAGTTCAACGGATTGTTGTAATAAGTGTTGACAGCATATCTGAACGCGTCCGCCGCATCATTCGGTATCTTGCCGTCATATGTCTTGCGCACAACGTCGCTGTTGTCATCGTTCCAAATCATCGTCTCAAGCTCGACAACGAGTGGCTGAACGCCTGTCATCTCTCGTTTCGTCACCCAATTGTACCAACCGTTCGTGTTGATGATTGTGATACTCTCTCGCGAGAAAGCATTGTTGACAACGTCTGTCGTTCGCTGAATGTCCTTTTTGGTGAACGCAATCGGATTGTACCGCGGAAAGTGAAAGCGCATCGTCTGCACCAAGTCAGCCGCCGCACAGTCAATCGGCATGCAATGCTGCACGCCCCTTTCATACAAGCGATACTTGCGGTTCATGTGTTCGAGATATTCCCGGATGTAAGGCACGAGTTGCTCGTTTGACATCTGACCGTTCGTTTTCGGATCGTGATAAAAGCTCTCCAACACCACCGCTCGACCGTCAGCAAGGATAGCCAAAGGCACGATCGCCGTTGCGTCGTTCGTTGTCGCGCCGTCTCCACCCCATATCACATAGCGAATATCTCTCGTTGAGCCACGGTTGCGCTCGGCGTACTCGTCAAGCGTGAGAAAGTTGCGCTCACGACGAAAAAGCGGAAAGACCAAGCCTTCCGTTCTCACCCACTTCCCGAGTATCCATCGGTCGAAATAGATCGTTCCGCGATACTCGTCTTCAAGTCGCTCCACGTAATCTTTCGGCAAAAACTCGTTGTCATAGATCGTGAAGTGTATGCAGTTGCCGTTCTTTGTAAACGCATCGCTGTCAAGGAATTGCTTGAGATAGTGACTCGGGCTGTCCGGGTTACACGTACCGTCGCACTCGCTGTCGGGCAATGATAGACGAGATTGCAACATTCTGAAAAAATTCTCGGGATACAGCGTCATCTCATCGCAATAGACGTAACCGTACTCTGCGCCGTGGATCTTCGAGATCGCGCGCTCATCGTTTGCGCCGACACAGTCCACCTCTTTGCCCCACAGTACAACGTATCGTCCGCCGTCTGCTCTGCCCTTTATATCTCCAACGTCATATCCGCCGAATATCGTCCGTAATGGGCGTAAAACGTTTCTTTCGACTGTCGCGAGCGTTTTCCCCACAATCAAGCAAGGCTGCGTATAATGCGCTCCTATGCGCTGTGGAATGAGAAACATCGTACCGTATGACTTACCGGAACGAACTGCGCCTGTGTATATGTTCCACGTCTTGTGCGGCAGGTTGAGCATTTGTTTCTGCTTCGATGTAAATGCTACAGGGTTCATTGTTTACTCACCCCTTTGATTGCATCGATTACTTCTGCAAGTCTGCTCTTGGCATCTTCTCCCGAACCTTTATCGTAATTCAGAAGCCCGCGCTCAATCTCGTTAATTCGATACAACGCAGATGCTATTGCATTTACTTCCTTTGCAGACCTTGCCGCCCCAAGAAGTTTCAATGCCTTGTCTCGAACCAATGCAGTTGCTTTCAAAGTCGCATTCTGCCGTGCTGTTGCATCACGCAATGCATCTTCAACACGTTTTGCTTCTACTTTTGCCACAATAGTGTCTTGGATGCGCTTGTTGTATGCTTTCTTGTCTTCCCACCAATGTTCTTTGGCAACGTCATTACGGAAATTGCCCGTATATGCTATGCCTTTCTCTTCGGCAAACTCTTTAATCGTTCGGTAGTCGCCTGCGATGAACTCGGCTTTCAAGGCTTCCCTTTCGGCTTTGGTCATTTGCGACCACCCCCCTTTGTGTTTTTTTGCATTAAAAAAGCACACCATTGTGATGTGCTATTTCTTTTACTATAAAAATTGGCGGATGATGCAAGAGTCGAACTTGCACGAGATTGCTCTCGGACGGTTTAGCAAACCGCTACGCTACCGTTACGTCAATCATCCGTGGAGCGAGTAGAGAGAATCGAACTCTCGTATTCGGTTTGGAAGACCGAAATTCTAACCATTGAATTACACTCGCACTCCTGTTGTTTTCTTCAAAAATCACATGTTCTGTTCAAGCTTCTTTGCCAATTGAAAAAATCCTAATGCCTTTGACACTTCATCCGTTCCAAATTCTCCCATAAGGTCATTGTTGATAACGTCGATTGCCATATACATACCTTGTAAAACATCACGATAATACGGATCTTCCATTCGCTTCGCAATATAATCATTGACGTGTTGTTCTTCCAGCCTTTTCAACGAGCAGCTTATAACTTCCAAAACTTCATCACTTTTTTCCATCTTTTCTCTCCTTTATTAACTCCTGCGCTTTTTTGATTAATTTTGTATGGTTTTTAATTTCTTTTTCCCAATACTCAATGCGTCCATCTTTTTTTCTTTGATCAATACTTTCCCAATCACTACAATACTTTTCAGGGTTTTTGATCTTATCTTTATGAATCTCCATAATCTTTTCATGAGACTTAATAGTTTTCTCCAACTCTTGCGGTGATTGCTCTTCAAGTCGTGGTGCAAACAGTTGAATGTTAATAAAACCTTTGTTTTGTTTTATTTTACCATTCTCCGAATCATATTTCAAGTCCTTTTCGTCAGCCTGCACGTTGGAAAAGTCTCGTTTCGATGTTATCCACTGCGTCCTGCCGCCACCGGTTCCGTCCGTAAACTTTCCGTCGTCGTCTCTTGGATGTTCGCTTTCGTTCCATTTAGCCATTATTTGCTCCTATATGCGAAAACCCCACCGGAGCAGGGTTTTCACATGGTTTTTTTTATGGAGAGAGGGTTGGAAGGGGACACCAAAACGGCTATCCACACTTCCAACCATACACATTTTACCATATCTTACCGCTACTTTCCGCTACTCTTTTGTTTTCGGACAACTTTTTCGCTCAATGCGCTGATTTTTCGCTATTTTCTATCTCCACTATCATTTTATCGAACTCGCTTAAAATATCGTTATACGGATAATGCTCCCAAATACGCTCTTTCATCTTATACAAGATTTTGATTTGGGCTTGCTTAATGTTGCCATAACCCGCATTGACGAGTTCTTCCGCTATATCTTCAACGCTAATCGAACTCACGCTGACAAGGTTGCCGTTTTTATCTTCGCTGTATTTATCTATGTACTCACGACCGAGTATGTCCCAAAGCGTTTGTCCAAGTTTTATTATTGCTTGTTCAGTTTTCATTTCCGTTCTCCTATTTTTTATTTCACCATCCGCCTAATCCTATAAAGTGCGTGATTTGCGACGAATCTCGTCTTTGCGTCTTCGCTTTTGCTCGTTGCACGCTTCTGCCTGAACGCTTGATACGCTTCGCACACGTCGTGATATGCGCCACAGCCTTTCTTCGGGCAGTTCTTGCAAGGGAAGTCGTTTTTGATTGTCATTCTTCTACTCCTCCGCTTGCTTGCATTTGTCGCAACGTTCGGGATAACGATCAGGTGCGTGCAGTGGCATTGTATAGCCAAACAGATTGCAAATAGCCAAATCGCTTGAAACATATTTACAATATTCACAAGTTTTACAATACTTGCCGTCAGGCACTTCGATTTCAACCTTTATCTTCGGCATTTTGCACCTCTGTATTCTTGCACTCGTCGCAGGTGATTATTTCAATCTTGCTCATTCTCTTTCTCCTTTCAACTCTCTCAACTGCTTTTGATAAGATGCAAGTTTGCTTTCTGCTTCTTCTATGGCTTCCCACAGTGCAGGAACGCCATTGCCGTATGTCGCAAACCACCAATCTATCTTATAAAATTTGTTTAGCAGTTTGATTGCTTTCTTTTCTCGTTTGATAAGTTGTTTCAATTCTTTAATCTTTATCGGCATTCTCTTTCTCCTTCTAACTCTCTCCATAAATTCCGTCGTATGTGTTGCCGACGATGATTCCCATACTCGCCGTTAGGCTGTTCAGGTCATCCATATAGTCATATCTCGGATTTTTAAGTTTGAAACAGCCTTCCGAGGCTACGTATACAACCACCGAGCGTTCTTCTTCAGGGATTTCCGCTCCGTCATACTCCAAGATGTCGCCCTCGTAAATCTCGTCGCCGTTCTTGTCGTACACTCCCGTGAATTGCCCTATGCTTGCAGGATATACCTCGCCGAAGTAATAGATGTACGGTGTTTGCGTGTCGCCGTCTTTGAGCCTCACAAGGTCGCCGTGACACCACATTCCGTCTTGTTTTCTTTTGCCCCTAAAAAGTATCTCTCTACTCATTGTTCCTTTCTCCTTTTGCGGTGGAATAACCGCCACCGCACGGTTTAATCGATAAAATCCATCAATGTATACTGTTTGCTCCGCTCTTTGCCATTTGGGCAAGCATTGTCTGAATTACTATGTAATTTGTTGAATGGATACCCGGCACATTGAAACTTTCCACTGTCATAATATTGTTTGAATTGAGAACATTCTCTGCACAGCGTTGGTCTTTCCCACGTTTTTGGAGTAAACTCCTTGCACGCTTGTGAGTTTTCATAACAAATCACGTTGGTTTTCATCTCGCATTTATGGGCAAAACACTCAACGGCTTCTCCATTTGGTCTGTCGGAATAACCTATAAAACCATCGCCGTTATACTTAACAACCGGAAACCGTCCATTGCCAAAATGCTCACAATCGGCACATCTATTCATCGTCTTGTTCTCCGTCGATAATATAAAAACCGCGTCCGCATTCACAGCAGTGTGTTTGCGAGTAAAGGCTTACTCCGTCAAGTCTTGCTCCGCAATAAGGGCAATATTTAATATCTTCCGATATGTATCCACTGATAGTTCCTGTTCCCATAATCATTCTCTCCTTTCGATCTCGCTCGCCTTGTACAATGCCCACTGTAAAGCGTTGTGAGCGGCAAGGTGCTGTATGTTGTCTATCTTTGCATGTTCTCGCTCTCGGTCGGTCTTTGCGGTTGCGTATCGGTCGAGAGCCTGCTGTGCAAGGACGATGTGTTCCTTGCATGCATCGTATAGTTGCTGTTTGTATTCATCCCGTGCCATATTGTTTTTCTCCTATGCAACTTGTTCAAGTTGCTCTGTGGCATAAGGTTGCCACTTGTTGTATACGAAGTCGATTACTTCTTGCGAAGGTCGAGAATCATGCGCTCCATAACATTGCACAACTTTCTTTTGCGACAACGAATATTCAAGAGTGACGTATGGCATATTAAGGTTTTCCGTATTTCTTACAAAAAAGATCAAACTCTTTTCTTCCGCCATTCGTACGTCGTAATTCATCCGCCCGACGCAGTGTTGTAAAACTTTACCTTCTCTTTCAAGGTCGAACTTTGACTTTGCAATGATCACGCAATACTTCCCGGAATATTGCAGTCGCTTGTACTTACAAGAAACATCCGCCATTCGCCCCGGCATTTTGCAATCGGTTTGTGCGTAGTATTGGTCAAGTCGCATATTGTGCCAATAATCGAAGTCCGCCGGATATTTATTCTTTGTATCGCTCATATCGATGCCGAGAAAAACACAAGCGTGCGCATAGTCAGCATAGCTCTCTTTGTTGACGTTGTTCTTCTCTAAATACGCAATGAGATGGTTGATTTCGTTCTCTCGTACAACTGCCTTTATATCTCGCATATATGCTGAATTGCTTGTGTAGAACTCTTCAATAAACATTGCATTGGCTATCGGCATATCAGAGCGGAAAGCTCGTATGATTGTCGGAACGCTCGGTCTGTTTGCTCTCAAATACTCAACGTTGCGCCGTATAAACTTAATAAACGGTTTGTCCATCTCGCATCGATTGATTATTCGCTTGCTCCTGCATAGCCAACCTATGCCTGCTTTCATAAGCAGTTCAGCCTTTGGGTGTTCGCTCCACGTCTTCAAATATTCAAACACGTCTATGCCTTGTTCATTGCATTGTTTGTATCCCGAATATTTGTATGGTGTATTTTCGAGTCTTTCAAGGCAAACTTGGTCTGCCATCGGATTGAAATACTTTTCTTCAATTCCAACCCACGGTGAAGGCTCTTCTTTAACGCCTTTTATCTCGCTATCGTGCCAATACGTCTGATAACCACCGACATAAGTGTAGTCCATATCTCTTGCAAATGCCCAACCGCCAATGCCGTGCACGGCAACTTGCTTAATCATCGGCTTTTTCGTTTTTGGATGACTTTTCACGGCAACCGTTACTTTTGCAAGGTCGCCGCCGACCGTATCGAAGTATGAGTAGTATCTCGTGATGTTCCGCGGAGACAATTCAAGGCGTATTGCATCGAGCCTTTTGATTTCAGCTTTGACTTCTCTCGGTATTGCTTTAATCAGTGATGCTCTCATATCTCACCCCAACAATGCGAATAGTGACAACTGCTCTTCGTTCTTTTCAACGGTCTTGGTTTGTTTCTTTTCGGTCTTCTTGACAATTTCTTTCGGCTCGGGTGTCGCTTTTGCCTTGACTTTGACTTCCGCTTCGATTTCGTCTTCTTCAAAAAAGTGAACCGCCCATCCGTACACAACCTTGTCTTCAATCATTGCGCAATTGTTCTTTGCTTCTTTTTGCGCTTGTCCCCTGATGTATGCAAAACATTGTGCGAGCGTCTTATTCCCATTGTTGATTTTCTCGGCAAGGGCATCTGATGCGTTCTCTTCGAGATATTTCAGCACTGCGGTTTCGTATGCGTTCTCGGCTTGTAAATTCAGTTTCATGTTCTTCTCTCCTTTTATTGCCGTTAGGCTTTTTCGATAAATAGATTTGCGTACTTTTTCAACGCGTTGATTTTGATCTTTCGGATGCCCTGCTCGCTGTACTTCAAGAGCGATGCGATTTCCAAAATCGACCGACCTTCGATGAAGTACTTGAACAGCACCGTCTGCTCCACCGAGCTTAAAAGCGACAGCTTGTACTCGATTAAATTGAGTTCGCGTTGGTTTTTCAATATCAGATCGTCAAGCTCTTTGTCGATGTCCGCCCACTTGATCGCCGTCTCAACAAGGTAGTCTTTCGGCATTCCGCCCTGTACGCTCACCTTCGAGTAGTCAATGCTGCGCAGTGCCGAAAAGTTGATTTCGAGTTCTTCCCGGCGGTCTTGCAGTCGCCTTATTCTCGCCACGCGCGCTCGGTAGCAATCGAGTTCGTCCATAGCAAGTTGCACCTGCATGTCTTTGCTTTTTCGTATTCTCTGCATATCTTCTCTCCTATCAGTCATCAAGCCTGTCTAACAAGACAAGCAGATAAATTATCGACGCAACGCTCACGGCGATCATCAACGTCCATGTCAAGCCTTGCCACCTTTGCGGTATCACGCCGAAGAGCGTTAAACAGCCGCTCACCGCCACCGCCACAAGCAATATCGCCGATATTACACACGCGATTGTTGCCTTTGTATCGTCTTTCATTTTTCTCATGCTCTCACCATTCAATGCCTTTTAAGTCGCTAATCTTTGTCACCACGCTCTCGCACTCCGCTTCGCTGTACGTCCGCTCTTTGAACGGTTGCGCCGCGCCTATCCGCTTTTCGCGTATTGTTTCTTCGTCTAAAGCCGTGAACACCCATTTCTTGATTGACAAGTAGTCGCTCTTCGCTTTGTAGCCTTTCCGTTCTCGGTAGTCCGAAAAATACTCGATTGCTTCCTTTCCTCGTTCTTCCGCCAACAGCTTGGCGTGTTCGTCTTCCGTTAAAAGCACGTTGTTGTATTTCCCATACTTATGCTTTTGCGCCACCGAAGGCGGTTTATCCGCCTGTTTTGCGACTTCTTTTTCTTTTTCATTTTCTTTTTCTAATATACTTACCTTACCTAACCTTATCTGCGTATCCATTTTGTATCCATTCTGTATACATTTTGGATACACGTTGGTTTTCTCTGTGTAAGCCCCTTTATCATCAAGAGTCAATGTGTTTAGCTCTTCAACGTAAGTTGTCGATTTATATCTGTCTTTTTGGATGTAGTTGTTAATACGCCAATGTTTGATTACTATCACACCGCTCTCGAACGATAATATAAATCGTTTAGCGATCAGAAGTTTCAAATCATCTTGCGTTGCGCTTGCTTGGCGCATTACGCTTTTAGGGTTTCCGACGAAACCGTCATCGTCGGCTACCATGCCGAGTGCAAAATATAAGCATCTTGCACTTAATGGCATATCAAGGAATGCGTCACTTTCCACTATTGATCTTGCAAACATTCTTCTTTCAGCCATTGCTCGCTCCTTTTTGTTTTGCCTTGTCGCAGAATCGTATCAGCGGTTTCATTCGTTTTTCAAGTTCTTCTTGTCTTGACGAAAGCTCCGCCCACGTGTGTCGCACAGCATCGACGTCGCTCAATCGCCTTGCAAGTTTATATCCGCTTTGTGCACTGTTTGCGATGATCGGATAATACAATGCAACGTAAGCGATTACGTCGCGCACGGTGCGCTCGTTTGAACACCCGATGACCGCCTGCAATTCTTCTTTTTCGACAAAGCGTTCGTTGGCTTTAAGATAGTCCACAACCGCCCTTGCTTTTTGCTTCATGTTTTCCGTCAATGGTTTCTTAAAATCCATAATTCACCCCGTTAGATTGCCGATAATATCTCGATTATCCTTTGCGCCGTTTTGTCTTTTGTGATGAACTCAAAGCGCACTCCGTAGCGTTCCGACATGGTCGCCATTGCCTTTTTAAGCACCGAGCCTTTCACCATTGTCAACGGCTTTCCGCTCTTCGTTTTCGGCGAATACCAGTTGTCCAAATCACCCTTTGGCGGCACTTCTTCGATAAGCACAATCAGTTGAATCCCGCACTTTCTCGCAAGCTCACATTCTGCTCTAAAACGCTCGTGTTGTCCGCCGCATATATTGCCCGAAATTTCAACAATGTCTTTCTTCGTGTCAATGCTCACGGTTTGGTTGTCTAACCGCGCGTAATCGCCTACAATCAACTTTGAGCGCACGCTCAGTTGGTTTATCGACTGAAAGTGTTTCTCGATGTTTTTGTGCTTTGTGGTTTGTTGTCGCGTATCTTCAACGATAATCATTGCTTTCCTTTTGCCCCCAAAGTGATAAGAGTTCTTGCAGTTGTTCGGGCGTTCTCGTTTCTATGCCGAGTTGTTGCGCCTCTTGGACAGTTCCCTCGATGAGCCTTGACATCTCTTTCGTGTCGAGCGTGTGCGTTGGCTTGAATATGTACCAGTCGTTGCACGGCTCTTTCGTTCCTTTGCTTTCGCCGATAAGCCTTGAATACTTATAGATGTCGTCGAGGTTCGCGCTTGCCGGGATTCTCGCTATAAACGCGACCGTTCCGTAATCACACACAAGTTGCCGCTTTACATCGTCAATGCTCTGATAGTCCATTTCGGCAATCTTGCTGACAAGGACGTGAAAGTATGCGTTTGCGTCAAGCGAGCGTTGTTCCCGGTACTGTTTCACCTCAAGGCTCAACGGCTTTGTCCTGTCTTGTGTTTTGAGTTGCAAGACGGCGTTTTTGTCGTAAGTTGTGAAAGTCACTTCTTGCGCTCCAAACTCGCCCTGCAATGCTCTTGTAAATGTTGCTTTGATTTTCATCCTTCACCTCAATTCCACGGAACGTCATCATCTCCGAGCGGCATTAAATCTTCCGATGTTCGCCTGTCTTCCAATATCATCTTTGCCGCCTTTACGCTTCTTTCAACCTTTGAATTTTCGATGATGTATTCAAGGTTTTCGTCTTTAAGCGCGCCGTATGCCGTTCCTTTTGCTGTTTTCATCGCGTAGGCTTCGTCAAGTGTTATCTCGGCGTTGTTGCCGTGAGATTGTTCGTTTTTTGGCTGACGTTCGTTATTTTGCGTTTGAGAGCCTCGTTTGCCGTATGTAAATATCGGTTGTCCGTCACCCAAAATGACGAGTTGCGTTATCTTGCCGTCTTCGTATTCGATTTCGCTGACTTCCATACGCTTGAACGTCGGTACGGGATTGCCCTTTGCGTTCCTTTCGGTGTTGCCTTTGATGTAAATAAACGGTGCTGTATAGAGTTCTCTGCCGATACCCCAATTGAAGCACGCACGCTTGAAGCTGTCCGATGCCTCGCCTTTCTCCTTTTCGGTATTGCTTTCGACGCCGCAATCCCATTTTGTTATCCATTGTTTTTTGCTGTCATCCCAAATCGATACGCCGCAAAACAGATTGCCTTTGACTTCCTTGTGATCGCGTTGCCAGTTTTCTTTGCCTACTGTTTCGTCAAGGACGTTTTGGTCGCACCGTGCGTCTTTGTACAGCAATAATGAAAAGCCTTTATCGTTGCAAGTTCCGACGCGGCAATCCAGCTCGTCCGCTCTTAAAGTTCTAAATTTGTTCATCTTCCATTCTCCCTAAAATAGTCCGAATACGCTTCTTCCACGTATCTTTCGTGCTTCAAGTCCGGAGCTTTGCTCTCATCGCAGGTGTTCAGAACGTCTGCGTATTCTTGCGCGGCTTGTACATCTTGACCGAACCTCTTTTCCACAACGTGTCCGCCGCACCAATGCCTATACATGTCAACGACAGCGACTTGTGCATCTTCTGCGAATCCTTGTCTTTCTACCTGATATCTCATTTGAATTGCAAAAATGGTTTGAGTGCCTGTTGCATGCTCGGATGAAGTTGGCTGTTGTTGGTATTGCTCTCGTCTTTTTTTGACAGTGCCACGACAACTTGGCAATTTCTGCCGTTTGTTTCGATGATTTTTTCAAGTTCACTCATAAAATCGTTAATTTTCATTCTTCTCTCCTTTTAATGCGATAGTAGTCGCAATAATCTTGCACGTGCAATTTGCCCCGTGCGTCAATTCTCGGCTTTCCGCCGTTGCGCACAATGCTATCCTTGATGTCAACGAGCGTCGTGCTTGCTGTCGCAATGTTGCAATCGAGCAATCTTGCGAGTTCCGATGTGCTTATCACGTCTTTGCTGAAAATCTTCTCTCGCTCCAAATACGTCATCTTCTCACTCCTTTTCAAAACTCTTGACAAGCGTCGTTATCGATACGCCGAGTGCCTTCGCAACGTTGGGAAGGTCACGCACTCTCGGTGCACTCTCGCCCGTTTCCCACTTCGTGACACGTGCCGTCGGTATTCCTGCCTTTTTGGCGAATTCACCAACAGTTCGGAACTTTCCTTTTCTCAATTCCTTAAACGTCATTCTCGTTCTCCTTTGCTACTGCTATAAGTTCATACCCGATTGCGCTCAACACCTTGCATACGTTTTCAAGTGACGGCACGGAGTGTCCGTACAACCAATTTTCAAACGTTGTCTGTGGCGTTTTGCTCTCTATCGCAATTCTTCTCAACGGCTTACCCGATGAACGCATCAAGTCGATAAAATCTTGTTTGCTACATATTGTGATTTTTCCCATTGACATACCCCTATATATAGTTTATAATGTTATATATATTAAATTAGGAGGTGAAAGCATATGGCGAACAAGAAACAAACAAGCCCTCGTGTTGCAAAAGTGGCAAGCAAAGTTCTTCGTGACGGTCGCTCTGGTAAATCATCCAAAACCTGTGCCGGAAGTGCGCTGTCCCAAACGCGCAAAGGCAGATAAGCCTTACACATGGGAGGGATGAACAATGAATGACCTATCGCATTAAGCCTACCGAGTGTTCGGTGGGCTTTTTGCTTTCGCCCCCTAAATTTAATTTTCAGACTTTCTCTTCTGCGTCACACCCCTCATCAAATACGGCTACTTGTTTCACGCATTTGAAGGTGAGACCACTCAAAAAGCTATGTGCTTTTGCAATTTCAAGAATTGCGGTTGCAACGTGTAAATTGTCCAAATTGAGTTCACGGCTAATTCCAAACGAGACTGCATTTTCGCAATCCACGCCTTCTGCATCGTTCCCGCCGTATGTAATTACGTACTTTTTCATTTCTGCTCTCCCTTTTCGTTCATTTCGTCCGCAATTTCTTGCGCTTGTTCTTTGCTTTCCATATATCCCGTTGCATATTCACGGTTTCCACTATGGTCAGGCTCGTCATCTTTAAGATTTCGATACACTGCAAACATTTTCTTTTCGCCTAAAAATTGACTTGTAATTTTCCACTTTGTCATTTCTGCTCTCCTTTCAAATCGAATTATGTTCGATTTCGTATTCATAATATAATCTTGTTCGATTTTTGTCAAGTAAAAATTGAAAATATTTCGATTGATTTTTGAAGATTTTTCAATAAAATAGAATGTGGATACAAAAAATCTAACAAAATCGAATTATGGAGAGAGAAAAAATGCTATCAAAACGCCTAAAGGAACTTCGAATGAAACACCAACTTACACAAGTTGCACTTGCTGACAAGCTTGGGATTTCAAATGGTCTATATAACAAATATGAAAAAAAAGACATTCGCCCACCATATGAGACATTACAAAAATTGGCAGATCTATATGGTGTGACCGTTGATTACATTCTTGGAGATGACACCCCATCCCCCACTCTGACAAACGCATACGTCCCCGATGCAATCGTGCCATTTGAAGTTCTTGGAACGATAAAAGCCGGATATGGTGGCGCTGTTGAAGAATATAGCACAGGAGAATACATCACTATTCCAATAGAGATGCTCGCTGGGCGCCCTGCAAGCGATTATTTCGTTCTTCAAGTGCGTGGCAACTCGATGTATCCCAAAATCCTTGACGGCGACCGTGTGCTTGTTCTGCGCACCGACAGCGTAGATAGCGGAACGACGGCTGTTGTAATTTACAATGGCGACGAAGCCACAATAAAGAAAGTTATTTACAATCCGGGAGAAAACTGGGTTGACCTTGTCCCAAACAATCCCGAATATGACAAACGTCGCATCTTCGCAAACGAACTCGACCAATTCCGCATAATCGGAAAGGCGGTCAAGCTGATAAGGGATATTTGATAAAGTAATTAAGAAATAAAAAAAGGGAGATATTTTTATGGAAAAAATTGAATTCAAAGGTAGAAAATCATTTGGATTATACCAAAAACTTGCAATCATTTTCGCAGTCTGCGATGTCGCGCTTGAAATCGCATATACATACGCCGGGCTTCTTTTGCCGGCAATGATTATCATAGGTTTATTCTTATACATATTCAAATTTGCTTTTTTGTACTGCTTAATCAAATGCATAATATGGAAATGCATTGATGATTATCACGAGCAAGAAATCATAACAATGCAACAGTGTATAACGGATCTCGAAAAAAAGAACGAAACAACGCAAAAACGCCTCGAATATTTTGAAGACAAATTATATCAACTCGAAAAAAAACTATAAACTATGCCCAACACATTCAAATACAACATTCAAGAACGCGAAACCAAGAAGAACGGCACGCTGTATGACTTGTATTTCTACATTGAAACCGCCGAAGGTCGCAAACAAAAGAAACTGTCAGGGTTCAAGACGAAAAAACTCGCACGTCAAGCCTATGAGCAATTCATGGCAACGTACATTGCCGCGCCGAAGAAGTATGACGGCAAATATGATGTTTTTTATGAAGATGCTTTCAAAGCTTATCTCGGAGCTGTTTATCTCAACATCAAAGAAAGTACGATTTATGACATAAAGCATATTTTTAGTACGCACGTCGATGATTTCTTTTGCGGACGAAAGATGCCCGAAATCAAAAAATCGGATTTGATAAGTTGGCTTGACGGTTTATGGACGAAAACTCGAAACGGGAAACCATACTCTCAAAAGACTTTGATGCGTGTTTACAGTTTCTTTTCATCATTCTATAATTGGTGTGCCGTTCACTATGGCTTTGAGAACGCATTAAACGACGTAAAACCGCCTAAAAGACGAGATGTAGAAGAACCGCGCACATTTTGGACAGAATGCGAATTTGAGCGTTTTGTGGCTTGTATCGACAGTTTGAAATATAAAGCGATCTTCACCACTCTCTTCTACTGCGGTTGCCGTATAGGCGAATTACAAGCATTAACGCCGAAAGACTATGACGGTAAGCAATTTTACATTCACTCTTCGTTCACGCAAAAGACCACCGATGGATCGCCTTATCGCATAACCGAAACAAAGAATTACAAATCACGCACCGTTCCGCTCCCGCAAAAAGCAATCGTCGTAATCGATGAATGGATACAATATAAGCAAAAGCACAAAATGCCAAACAAATACATCTTTGGAAGCGACAATCCGCCGTCACGGCACGCAATACAAGTACAAAAAGACAGTGCGATTGAAAAGGCAGGCGTTAAGCGCATAAGAATACACGACTTCCGTCACTCATACGTTTCGCTCCTAATGGCAAAAGGTGTAAATTTTGGTGTAATTGCAGCACTTATTGGAGACACGTTAGAGCAAGTTGTGAAAACTTATGCACACCACGTTGAAGACGACAAAGCGATTGCCGTTTCGCTATTATAAGAGCAATCACCACTCTTTTATTACTATATTTGAAAAGCACACTATATATTGCGTTTATATTTATCGGTTTTATACTATATATTGTATAAAATATACTCCCTTATGCTACGCCAAGAACAAATAATACGAACTCACAAACCGAGTTCGTATTATTTTTTACAAAGAATTTCTTTGCAACCAGGTTTTATCTATATAATTTTTAATATTTTTGGCAATTCTTGCATCGGAATTTAGATGTAAATTCAACTATTCGCTTATTATCCATCGCTCCGATTTATTTGCCTTTCGGCACGGCGGTTTAGCACGGAGAAAAAGCCTATATCAACGGCAAAATTATTGCTTGTTCAATATAGGTTGTTTTATTATAAGCGCAATAATTTACGCTGTTCGTTGACATGGGCATCTTGTGATTTGAAGTGACACGTTTTTTAGTTTTCTCGGTGCTGCGCCGTCTTGTTGCCGAAAGGCAAATAAAACTCGGAGCGTATCGAAAATGAAAAAACGCATTAAAAATTATGACGTTTTCAAAGAAACAATCTCAGAAAACAATGTTCTTGCAATGGCAGAACAGTTGGCGATGTATGAAACACGATTCCTTATAGGATATATGGGCAGCAGAATGCAAAAGATATATGCAGATCTATGCGTTGATATAAGGCGTAAAAACGACATTAACCACACGTTCAGCGATAGTTATGATTTAGTGCAAGAATGTGTGCTGTTCCTTTGCAATCATTATGGAAAGCGATTAAATGACGTTTTGACATACGATAAAAAGGGCAAGGCAATAACAGTTAAGATTGCGTGCATACGAACAATGTCTAAACTTATAACACGAAAAACAAGTGACAATTACCGTTCCGTGAGCCTTGAAACCTTAACGACTGTCGGCGAGTCGTCTTGCGAGATTGAAGAAGATGTTGTCAAAGACTATACCATCTATGATTCAATAGTGGAGAGCCTTAATTTGACGGATAATATGCGAATTGCGCTCGAATGTCGGCAAAACGGATTGAGTTATCCCGAAATCGCCGCCATACTTGAACGAGCGCAATCCACCGTGTTTGAGTATTTCATCAAAATGCGCCAAAGATATACCGCAATTTATGGATAAAAAACTATATATTCTGTTATTTGTAGTCCCTATTACAATAAACAAACAATGAAGATATGTAAAATGAAACTGAAAAAACAACTATCATCAGAGTGAAGCTTAGAATCACTAATTTATCGTTAGTTTTATGTATCATTTGCCCGATAATTAAACTAGGAACCACTTTGTCTGCAACTCTCCAATCAACAGTGCTTTTTAAAACGAATTCTATTACTATCAATGCTATGTCTGCAATTATAGTAACAATTTGATTGCGGAATAAGACTGACACAAAGAGCAAAACCGTCGATAACATAAAACAGTATGCCATCCCGATAGATGCACTACAAAAAAAATAAATAAAAGAATTCTCACCGTTTATTGTACCTTGTCCAACACCCTTAATGTTCAAGAAGGTCAAAACGAGCAAGTATATGTTGACAACAACAAACTGTGTAAAGTAATAAACTAGCGTTTTGGCGATAAACAACTTGTATCTTTTTTCGCCACTTAGTAACTCTATTTTTATTTTTCCACCACGCAAGCCCGATGCTATAAAAATTGGAATTGCCGCCAAAATTAGTTGTGGAATGAAGTATTCAAAAGCGACGCCATACACATAAGATGATTGCGGTGCCCCTGCTATCACATAATTAGTTATGCATGCCGCTACAATACAAATAAGTATTGCGTACACCCAAGAATAAGAGTGGAAAAGTTTGTAACATTCGTACTTAATTATTTTCTTCATAACTTTTCACACACTCCTTATACGCACTCTCTAGGCTGTCGAAACGGCTGCCTATTTCGGATGAAGGAACCACATTAATAATCTGACCATTATATAAAATAGCATAAAAATCTGCTAATTTCTCGAGGAGAGAAAAGTTGTGGTCGGCAACCAAAACGGTTTTGCCATTTCCTTTGAGCCCAAATATAATGTTTTTAACCATATCTATGCCATCGATATCCAATCCATTGAATCCTTCGTCAAGCACCAACAAATCTGGATTTCCTATTAAAGCCAATGCGATCTCAAGTCGTTGTTTCATCCCAAGAGAGTAATTTCTAACAAGCAAGTTGTCCTTTTTAAGACCAACCAAATCCAAGCATTCGTATATTTTGCTATCGGGAATTCCCAAGATACAGCATTTTACTTTTAGATTTTGGTATGCAGTCAGTGTATTATCTAGTTGCGAAGGTTCGACGATAAAAACCGCTTTATTATTCCCATATGATTTGGTTACTTTATCTCCCAAAAGGAATGCTTCGCCCAAAGAAGGTTTTAGTAAACCCGAAACGATTCTTAGCAAACTTGTTTTGCCTGCTCCGTTCGGACCAATTAATGCAAATACGGTACCTGTTGGAACAGATAGATTCAGATTCGATAGGACCTGCCTTTTTCTATACGAAAGTGAAATGTTTTTTAGTTCGATGCAATTCATAATGAGAATAGTCCTATATTTGCCTAAATGTTATTTTGTTGTCGTGTATTGATAACTCGAAAGCATTTACCGTTTCATCAAAAGATATATTGTCACCGAAAGATCTGCCGATTGTGTCTTTGATTACTATACGATCTTGTAATTCTTCAATTTCAAAACCATATTCTTTGTAGAATTCAATTACCTCGGCTGTTGAGGCGGTTAATACATACTCTTTTTCTTCAATCAAAATGCAGTCGTCCATCAAAGACGGAATAAAATGCATAGGGACCAGTATTTCAAGTAATAGCATTTCGGAGTCTATGGCTTTGAATAGACAAGCCATATTACAAGCGATATAATTGAATTTGTCGATTTGTTTTGGATAAATAATACAATATCCCAACTCGGAATCGGACAGGTCTTTTGTCACAATGAAATTGTCATACAAAACAGTTTGAAAGTTATCTACTCCGCTTATACTATTATAAATATCGTCCAATAACATTTTGCTTTTGAAGTGCCTTATTGAGTCGGGTGCAGTATCTGCTTTATCGACCATAACGGGCAGTATAAACTGTCCGTTATGGCGATAATTTATTAAGTAAACGTTGTTGTTTTTCCCCGTGGAACTATCGCATCCGGTTAGTGAAAAGATCAAGACGCTTAATAAAAGTATTATAATAATAATCAATGCTTTATTTTTCATTATAAAGAAATCCTGTACATTGAACCGAATACACTATAGCTCTTATAATTAATCGTTGACATAGAATAGTTAGACCAACCATAATGAGCAAGGAATGAATACAATGCTCCACCCGTGCCACCTTTTTTATATCCGTAAACAACAACCGCATGATTTCCCCCTTCCGGACCGATTTCAGCACTTGAACCATTCGGACGTGTTGCATTTCCAAGGTCGCCAAACAAAATGCTCGGGGTATTCTTATCTATCAAGTTTTTAAGTGTTGTACCAGAGAAGAATGGGGTGATCATATCATAACTTCCCAAGTTGTAACCATAATACCTAAAGTAAGCATTCATAGCTTCTCTGATTGTTGTAGAAGTAGAGCTCGTTTTACCATTACCAAAGCCAAATAGTCTATCAACCAATCCATATCCAGTAAAATGTCTATTGACACCAGTTCCTGACATATAGAGCCAACCATCATCCATACAATCTCTTATAAAAGTATCATAATACCCGATGAGCATAGCTGCTGCAATATATCCACAATACCCGCCGTTTTTGTAACCTATTTGTGTTGAGTTGATCTTTGATGAAAAGAATGCCATATTATTAATACATGTCCACGATTCTCCATAAAGACCTATTATTTCTTTTCGAGGCATTATTCCGGTTTCAATAAAGTTAAGCGCGGATTCATTGGCATCTGCCACTAAATCATTGTGCATTTCATCACAAGCGTTTGCAACGTAATCAACTGATTGTTCGTCATCATTTGAATATGTACTAACAACCGGGCTATAATCAAAAATTTCGCCTGTTACAGTGTGTCTATATGTACCGTTTTCAAGGACATAAAAATAAGACGGCCCACCGTAATATAAATTGTTAGTCAATCCCAAATAAGGAGATGGGCTGGTTCCGGAATATTCTACCATCGTTGCAGAATCGTCACACATAATCATATAGCCAGTAGGTGCGCATTCCACAAGCGTATAAGTATTGCCTGCAAAATCATAAAGAGTCTTCGTTGAGTTTATACTGGCTTCCGTGTCGTATTCCGAGTTCATTCCATTTACATTTCGATCAAGGAAATATAAAAGGCGGCTTTGTCTAGTTGATAAATCCGCTGCTTGTGCAACATTGTGTCCTGCGGTTGGCAATAAAACAACGAGCAATGATGCAACAAGCAAAAGAGCGCATAAAATCGAAATGCTAATTCGCAGTGCTTTGTTTGTTTTTGACATTTGTAAACCCTCCTATGAATGTCTTTACTTAAACTACACTACGATTATTAGTTTTTTTCGGTTAATTTATAAAAAAGTTTAATGTGTTTTTCCAATCACCAAGATTATTTTCTATTTTTATATAGTAGATAATTCCATCGTAGTTTAGCATTATATATATTGCATCGTCATATTCTGTCCAAAAAAATACTTTCTCGGCAATGCGATATTCCTTCGTGTCGATTAATTTCTTACTATATTCATCAGGTTTCTCAAATATAAAACCAGCAGTGTTTTCCGTTATTTCTACAAGCAACGCAATTGATGAGTCGTTTACAGAAGAATACTCCTCAATAAACATAGTTTTATTTTTATATGAATATTCAAGAGCGGAAGTGTTTGAACCAAAATGCAATATACTCTTGCCCGTGTCCTTGTTAAAAGAATCAATAGATTCTAATTCATTCACTTGTAAATCTTTGTTTCTTACATATTCCAAATCGCCCTGCGCAGGAATCATAAGGGGAATACATATAACAATGATTAATATTGCTGCGCATACCGAAGCAATCGCATAAATTTGGTTTTTGTTTAACTTATAACGTTTCTTTTTATTGGGCAGAATAGACTTCGCCTTTGAGAGTACGTTCTCATCCGGCGCATCTAAATTTTTGTTATTAAAAATATCGTTTTCATATTTATTCATGATTTAACACCTGTATTCTGTTGCACAATTATTTTAACGCACTATGCAGTTTTTTATGGATTTTCTTTATTCTATCGAACGTTGTGCTTAACGGCTTGTTTATTCGATTTGATATGGATTGAAAATCTAATCCTTCCCAGTATCTTAAATAAATTATGTATTTTTCTTCGTCGGAAAGTTTTTCCAATGCAGCGTGTACTAGTATTTTGTCAAGCAAGTCGTCTATAAAACCAATATAACTTTTGTTTTCGTCCAATTCGCATTCGCAAGCGAAGCCATTCTTTTTATTAATGTTGATTGCCTCATTATGTAATATTTTAAATATCCAATTTAAGCCGTTCTTCGTCTTGTCAAAAGATCCCGAATACTTAACTATCTTATAGTATGTTTCACTTAGCAAATCATCTGCATATGATTTATCGTATAAATATTTTTGAGCCATGAAATAAAGAATGCGCCTAGTAAGCGAGAACAACTCGCTAAGGGCATCCTCATCTCCTCTTGAAATGCGAAGAATTAGTTTGTTAATTTTTACCACCAACTTATCCATTAATAACAAATATACCATGCTTTTGTTTCCAAATCAACAAAAGCATGCATTTTTACTGTAACATCAATAATAGCGACTAGTCTTGTATCTCTTAACTCGTTACTATTGATGTATTTTACCACCAACAACATCGTGGTTTTCTTTGCAAATGGCACTTAGGCGTATGCTTGTCTTGAACAAGTCGGCTCGCTGCGCTCGCCGAGACAAGCATACGCCTTGTATAAAAACAAACCGCCTAAAAAGGCAAAATCGCAGCCGTGCGGAACGGGCCGTTCGCGCTACACCGCTTGGCGAATCGGGCCCGTTTTTCTCGCACATCGGCAATGCGATTTTTTGTCCTCTTTTTCATAGGCGGATTTTTTTCTTTTTTATATCAAGTTGCGAAATTTGCTTTTGTCTTTTCGGCATCGAAATCCCCACTTGGGTTTACCTTAATATGCGTTTTCCCATTCAAATTACCACTCAACATTTATTTTTTTAACAAAAATTTCCCATAAAGTTGGATTTTATGTACTCACGCTCAAAAACGATTCCGTGCTATCTTAAAAACTGTTCATAACACACAAAAGTCATTGCAGAGCCATTCTCGCTCCCAAGAGTTGTCCTGCAAAACCGCACGAAAACCATTGAAATTGAACTTGCACCCATTTGTGCAAAACGTGTCGGCAATGATACGCTGTCGGTAGTTCATATCACAACAGGGTTCGGACGTATTTCGGACACGATTTCAAACTCGTCCAAAGTGCGCACAACGATGTTCTTGTTTGTTCATTCGTTCGCGTTTACGATGTGTATTGTTCACAACACGTAAAGATGTAGCGAGTACGGATAAGTCTAGACTGAGTACGGGTTAATCTTGGCAAAGTACGGCTGAGTCTTAAAACTGGGCGGGATTGTCTAGGAAGATGACCGGTTTAGTCTGTGTACAACGCCATTCCCGCTGTGTTATGAATAAAACCGCAAGACCGAGAAAAAGAGGTAAAGCCTATGTAGTAACCAAGTCCGTGAAAGTTAAATCTTCGTCTTTACTTCCTTTTCCGTCCTTGCAAAGAATACTAAAAAAGGAGGTAATGCCATTGAAGAAAAAACAAGTCCAACTCAAAGTAACAACCGTCGGCGAACCAAATCTCGAAGCGATGAGCGAGAGCGAACAAAAGGCGTTCTACGTTTCAATGCTTATGCGGATTCTGGATAAACGCCGTCAGCAACTGGAAGAGCAATCTTCCGTCAATGCGCAAAAGGATAATGCCGTTCCCCGAGTGTAAAGTCTATTCGGACGGGAGCCACTTTATCGCAATACCGCATACGACAAGACCTAAACGAAAAGCGAAATCGCTTGAAGACATAAGCGGAGGTAATACGGAAAATGTAGAAGAAAATATCGCCAAAACAAAGCAATCTCAAAGCCCCAAAGATTTATTTGAAGAAGCATACAAAGAGAGCGCGAAACTACCCAAAAAACAGCGCAAAAAATTTATACAAAATCAATTAGAACCGTATTTTGAAAACCCTCAATCCGCACAAGATTTTGTGGATGTCAATATAGAGCGAAAGAACACAAATTCCATAGCCAGAAAAGTAAGGCTTATGCGCAAAGTGAACTTGCAAGATTGGAACTATTTTTGCACTTTCACATACGATTCGGCTTTGCATACGGAAGAAACTTTTCGCAAGAAATTAAGCAACTGTTTCAAGCATTTATCATCTCGCAAAGGTTGGAAGTATATAGGCGTTTGGGAGCGTTCGCCAACAAAACAACGCTTGCACTTTCACGGCATATTTTACATACCCGAAAACGGTATGCTCGGCAAGCTCAAAGAAGTAAGAGATTTCAGCACCAAAACGCACAAAATGCAGTTTAATTATATAAACTCACACTTTAAGTCTTTGTTCGGTAGAAACGACTTCAAGCCACTTAACACGAAACAAGACTTATATTTGTCCGTCGGATACATTGTGAAATACCTTGAAAAGTCCGGTGAAAAGCTGGTATATTCTCGCGGATTACCGACGTATTTCAAGTCCGATATTATGGACGACGACGTTGCGTGCAGAATAGGCATCGAAGACAAAAAATTACTTCTTTTCGACAATTTCACTTGCGTTGCGGACGGTGAAATTATAGGCGAAGTGAGTCCGCAAACAATAAGTCAAATGCCAAAAGCAAACTGACGATTTTATCGTCTTTCGCGATGGGAGCGTAAACGAAAACTGCGGTTTGTCAAGGGTAAAATGTATGCTTGAAGCACCCTTGACAAACCTATAAAACCACTATGTTTCAGACATCATCGTTTCCGTTTATTTTCGTTCCCGTCGCAAGACGAAATAACCACAAAAAAGGAGACAAAAACAACAATATGAAAACAGCAGCAATATACGCAAGATACTCTTGCGAGAACCAAACAGAACAGTCTATCGAAGGACAGTTGAGAGTGTGTCAGGAATACGCCGCAAGCCTTGGTATACTCATCGTTGAAACGTACATAGACAGAGCGATGTCGGGTACGAACGACAATCGTGCGGCATTCCAACAAATGCTGAAAGACAGCAGCAAAAAGCAATTTCAGTTTGTAATCGTTTACAAATTAGATCGTTTCGCACGCAACAAAGTCGAGTCCGTCATCAATAAAAAGACGTTGCAAGACAACGGAGTTGCGCTTTTGTCCGCAATGGAGCGCATTACGGATACACCCGAAGGACGAATGATGGAAACCATACTCGAAGGCTTCAACCAATACTTCTCGGAAGAACTCACCCAAAAGGTAAATCGCGGACTTCGTGAAAGTTGGCTCAAAGGCAACGCAACGGGCGGACACAGTGTTTTCGGATACGATATTATAGATAAAAAATATGTCCCCCACCCCATAGAAGCGCCACTTGTCGTCGAGATGTTCACCAAGTGCGCACAAGGTTATACCGCAAACGCAATAGAAAAATATTTCAAAGAATGCGGATATCGAAATCGTGACGGGCAAACGATTAGTTTGGCAGTGATATACAGAGCTTTAGGCAATCAAAAATATACCGGCACTGTGGAACGGCAAGGCGTGAAATACGATAACATTTTTCCGCGTCTTATTTCGGATGAAATATGGAATATAGTTAGCAAAATACACGAAGAAAACAAACATGCGCCAAGTCGCAAAAAAGAAGTGTTTAATTACTTGCTTTCAGGAAAGCTCATCTGTGGCGACTGCAATCAAAAGATGGTCGGTATTAGCGGAACATCGAAAACGGGCAACACGCATTATTACTACTCATGCTTATCGCGGACTAGGAAAAAGATAAACTGCAATAGCAAACCGATTCAGAAAAAACTTATAGAAGATTTGGTGATTGAAATCACTACAAAAGTAATTGCCACCGAATCTAATATAAATATGCTTGCACAAAAAATATCGTCTGCTCACAAATCAACGTGCGAAGATAATTCAAAGCTCAAAATGCTTGAAAAAAGCCGTGCGGAAGCAGTAAGATCCCAAAACAATATTATAAAAGCAATAGAGCAAGGAATAATCACTTCCGCAACGAAAAACAGGCTCAATGAACTTGAAACACTAATAACGCAATACGATTTCGATATACAGCAAGAAAAAGCAAAAACAGAATCTTTCTTGACGGTTGAACAAGTCAAAGAGTATTTATATGAATTTGTAAATGCAGACACTACCGACTTAAACGTTAGAAAACTCATTATAAATACGTTTGTGCGCGATGTTATTTTATACAATGATAATATTGTCATCACATACAATTTCAAAGATCTCGCAGGCGTGCCCCAAGTAACCAAAGAATATGTAAAAGACATAGAACAGCAGATAGAATCAGCAGATCCGTCCGCTGTTTCTTTTATTAAAAGTTCGAACATTTCTCTTGCTATGACGCCAAAATTCGCAAAACCCTACTGTTTAGTAGGGTTTTTGCTTTTTTATGCGC
>ERZ1673742.618-NODE-618-length-41904-cov-9.850367_pt1 | contig 41904 bp, 31 predicted proteins | sample MGYA00580208_ERZ1673742 | MGnify/ENA primary metagenome ERZ1673742 (study PRJEB41218, sample SAMN15661774) | gut metagenome | host: Homo sapiens | place: Canada: London | collected 2015-08-20/2019-03-30 | study: EMG produced TPA metagenomics assembly of...
TAAGCCGTTTTTGACCTTATTTGGTCGCCCTCGGATTACGGATATTCGCCTGTGCCAACATAGTAGGTTGAGGGTCAGACGCGAAATCACCCAAAATACCACTTTTCAGGCGAAAAATACCACTTTTACCTGCTTGCGTTCCCCGCATCCCGCTACCCTTTACGGGAACCAAGCTGCCTATATTTATAATAACACATCTTCTGCAATAAGTCAATCCCTATCTACTAAAACGATCTTAAAGTAAAAGGTGGGGTCAAGCCGTAATCGACTTGACCTCACCTTTTAAACAAAGATACGCACTGTCAGCTCCTGATACTGATTTCTTCGTAACATCTCATTTCTCATTTCACGATATGAATGTGCCTCCTCATAACTGATAATAAACGTCGCTACTTCGTTATACTCCGATTCATCAGCATGAGGAAATAAGTTCAAATACCAATCAAATTCCAAGGCGCTATGCGCCAACACCTTGCTTACGATTGTATCAATCAATCCTTCCTTTATGTTCGGCTTTGAAAAATCAAGCTCGCTTTTCAACAATTCCTGCATCTCTTGCTTTGACAAGCCGCGACAAACTACTTGATCACGACAAATGCTCTGTGAACGAACGCTGTCTATCTCTTGTTGTAATCGCGTAATATTTGTTAGTAATTTGTTTTTGTATTCAAGGTACTCCTCTTTGGAAAGCTCTCCCTCCATACGCATAGCCGTCAGATTTTCGAGCTTACTATTTTCTCGCTGGATGCTGCTCTCAAGCTGTCTTATGATAGTCGCATCGTCTTTCTCTCCGGAGGGATTGATTTTTTTATATTTCGAATAGACGGAATCAATCATACCTTCTTTATTCAACGTCAGCTTATTAAAAATATAATAAGCCATCATTTCAAATTTCCAGCCGGCAATAGTGCCCATATCACAAAATCCATCTAAGTCGTCTATACCATCTTTTATCCTGGATGACCTGCTTCCATTATTCAAAACTCGATAGCATTTATATCCATAAGTAAATCCATTTTTATTCCTATGCCATTTATCTCTTCTAAAATGGCACCCACACTTACATACAGTTTTCTTAACCCATATATCATTGCTCGGCCTATTCCCAGTAACTATACGTTTTCCCGCTTTTAGCCCTCTTTCCGCTCGTTTGCTCTCCCTGATTTCTTTGCAGCGATACCAAATATCTTCGGATATAATCGGTTCAAAATCGCCCTTAACATACATATAAGTGCTTTCATCACGATTGGTTATCGTCTTTTGGTCAAGGTAGTTATCTCTATGAGATTTAAGATAACATTTGTATCCCATATAAGTTGCATTATGCAACGTTCTCGACACTTTTGTACAATCCCACTTAATCGTCCCCGACGCATCCCTTCTTTTTAACTTGGTCAGCTCGTGTGCAATCTTCGTAAAACCATACCCTTTCAAGTATAAGTCATAAATCATACGTACAGTCTCTGCCTGCTCCTGATTTATAACATATGTACTTCCCACACGGTCATAGCCAAGAATATTTCCATTACCGTATAATACGCCTTTATCGCGGCTTATCTTTTGTCCAGCGCGCACACGCTCCGACGTTTTTCTGCTTTCCTCCTGTGCCAATGTCGCCATAAGAGAAAGTCTTAATTCTCCATCACCATCCATAGTCCAAATATTGTCATTGACAAAATATACTTCTATTCCGATATTTTTTAACTCACGGGTAACAACAAGCGTATCGACCGTATTCCTTGCGAAACGACACACTTCTCTTGTAACGATCAAGTCAAATTTATGCTCACGAGCATCGGCAAGCATCCGCATAAAAGCAGGCCTCTTTTTCGCTTGTGTGCCCGTTATACCTTCATCAATATACTTTTCAACGACTCTCCAATTCGGATGGTATTTTGTCTGATCGTCATACCATTGCATTTGATTTGCAAGTGCACTCAACTGCGCCTCATGTTCGGACGACACTCGTCCATAGTAGACAACTATCCTATCTCTATCACGGTCATAGAGCGATATATTTGTAGGCATTACGACCCTGTTATAGCTTTGCATAAAATCAATTCTGTTCATTAACTTGTCCTTTTATATAGTTTTCTTTTTCATTTAATAATTGCGCTAATGTTTCACTGGGCAAGTTATTGTCCTTGCAAATTGCCTCCAGCAATAACAATGCAACGTAATTTTCATCAAACCTTATGCCTTTCACGCTATGTCTGTCCCTCCTTAAAATATTTTATTTCATTGGAAGAAAGCAGCGTGCCGGCATAAGTCCGTAACGCCACATCTTCCAGATGTTCGCACTTTCCTATGCCGTTGGCATATTTTATGAAATTGTTTTAAGATAAAAGTAAGAGCGCAAGGGCCATAGTCCTTGCGCTCACGCTTTATTCTTTATCCTGTTTTTGCGGGCCATACTGACCAAGCAGGGCTTCGTACCCCGCAACGATCAGTGACACCTTCGTTAGTCCATGTTTTGCGAGGAATTCGTCTATCTCGTCCGCAAACTTGCGTTCGATGCTCGTTCCCCACACCTTGTTCCTTTCCTTGCGTTCGTCTTTATGGTTTTCTTCGTACTTCCTGCGCACTACTCGCGAGGGAGTATCTTCTTTTCGCCTCATGATCACACCTCAGTTCCCGGCAATGGCGCAGATGATCGCGCCGATAAAGTTTGCGATGCAGGTGCCGACAATGACGACGCCCATAAATGCCGCTTTGAGCAAAAACTTTCCAAAACCTATTACCTTATTCATTTCAGGTCTCCTCAGTCCACATAGACCAATTCATTTAAGATCTCTTCTTCAATGAGCTTCTGAATTTCTGTCTGACGACGGAAATCCTCTATAAAGTCGCCCGTTCGCTTGAACCGCTCGTCCTTTGAAAGTCTGGCGTACATGTTTTCATACAGCTCGTCCGCCTGCCTGTCGATGCCGTGCAGGTATTCAGGCAGATTTTCTATCGCCCAATACTTCCCCACGTTATGCTCTTCAAGGTACTTGAGAGCCAGCGTACCGTACTTGCCATAGACGGGTTTTTCGCGCTTAACGGTCTTATTGTAGAGGGCAACTTCCTCCGCCGTCAGCCCCTCTCCCCTGTCCGCTTTTGCAATGATTTCGCTTGCGTTCATGCGATGACCTCCTTTCCTCTTTCTTCGTGTTAATACGATTACCACATTTTTATGTGTTTGTCAATAGGTTTCAGAAAAGTTTTTGAAAAAATTTTTACGTCACGAGCGCCGCAATGCCTCGCACAAGATAGGGACAGGCGACGACGATGACAAAGATGACGACAAGACCGATAAAATAATTGGCGAGCATCTTCTTCGCCTTTTCCTTGTCCTCATTTTTCTGTGCGATGGCATAGAATACGCCCATTACAATGCTCCAGATCGCAGCCGTCGCAAGGAACACCCACCACATATACGGACTGTACGTTTCAAACAGTTCTTCGACATAAGAGGAGACTTCCTCATATTGGTCGCCCAGCTCCTGTGAATAGCTGTCGCCGCACACCGTGCAGGTATAAACTCTCGTTGTAATGCCGTTTTCCGACGACGTATCGGTGATAGCGTAATTATGCCCCATAGCGGGAATGACCTCGGTGTATTCATCGCCGCATTTATCGCACACATAGCGCCGCTCGCCATCCGAAATGCAGGTAGCGGCTTTGACAATAAAATTGGAGTAGTTATGCCCCGTCGGATAGACGCCGTCCGGCACTTCCTCTTCATAGCCGCACACCTGACAGGTATAGACCGTCTTGCCGTATTCCGTACACGTCGCCTCCTTTATTACCGAGACAAAATTATGACCGAGTGGCTGACTTTGGTTGTCCCTATAACTGTCGCCGCAACGACTGCAAGTGTGGAGCGTATAGCCTCCCTCCTCACACGTTGCCGCTACCGTTTCCGACACATACACATGACCGAGCGGCGCTGTCTGACTGCCGTTGTATTTTTCGCCGCAACGGGTGCAGATGTAAACCGTACCGCCTGACTCAGTACAAGTAGCAGACGTCGTTTCCATCACATAATTATGTCCCAATGCCGCAGTTTCGTTGTCCCGATAACTATCCCCGCACTTCGTACAGGTAAATATTGTGTAACCCCTCTCCGTGCAAGTCGGCTCCGTGATCGACGCAACATAACTATGCCCCGTTGCCTGCGTTGGGCTGTCCGTATAACTTACCCCGCACCGCGTACATTTATATGTAGTATAGCCCCCATCGACACACGAAGATGGCTGTGTTACCGCAATGTAGCTATGTCCAAGCGGAGATGTTGTATTCCCATTATAACTGTAACCGCAGCGCGTGCAGGAATAGGTCGTGTACCCTTCCGAAACGCAGGTCGGATTTACCGTTTCTGATACAAAACTATGCCCTAACGCAACAGTAATTTCCTCTTTATAACTGTCTCCGCAGCGAGAGCAAGTATAAGTGATGGTACCTGCGCTCGTGCATGAACCGGAGGACACGGACGACGAATAACTATGCCCCAATGCTGCTGTCCTGTCGCTCGTATAATTACTGCCGCAGACAGAACAGGTATAGACCGTATATCCGCCTGCTGTGCAAGTAGGCGACACAACTCGTTTTGTGTATGTATGACCGCTTGCGCATGGATCAGAAATAGTTATCGTATAAGTCGATGTATTGCCGCTTTCGTCAGTTGCCCGGAAGGAATAAAGCCCCTGCGTCGAAGTGGGCTGTATTACGGTTCCCGTCGTATAACTCTTCCATGTTGATGAGCCGGGCGTCTTATACTCTATCTTATTTACACCGCTGCCGCTGTCCGTTGCAGAGAACGTGAAAGCCTCCTTTGTTGAGCCACCCGACGCAATCGTATTCCCGTTCGTCAACGAAAAAGTGCCTGCTGGTGCCACCGTGTCGAGATACACATAGTAAGTCGAAGATTTATTTCCCACCTCGTCCACGGCATAGAAACGATACAGTCCGTTTGCAGACGAAGCCGAAATCGTCTTGCTGGAAGAACTCACATAGGAATACGAACCTGCCCCAGGTATCATCCAATATATTTTATCGATACCGCTGCCGCTATCCGTCCCCTTTACAGTAAACGAAGTGTTCACGTACTTGCCTGTCGTCGAAGTCGAAGCCCCGCTCATAGTGGGCTTCGTAGTATCAACGCGAAACTGAAAAGTTGCATCCACCCTAACACCGCGCGGATGATCTCGGATCGCCGTTTCCTCTTTCCACGATGAACCGCCCGTATAGGAAACCGTATAAAGCCCGTCCGCGAGCGAAGAAGCGTAGAGCGATGCCGTAGAGGACGATTTAATGACCGTGCCTGAACTGTTTTTCAGCTCAAACGTATGCTGTCCGCAGTTGGCATTCGTAGCAATATTCACCGTGCTTGACCCTATGTACCCGCCGTTCGTCAGCGTGGCCGGGCTTGAATACGATGAACCGTAAATCTGAAACTTGAGCTTTATCTTGTTATTGATGTTTTTTGTAAGCTGGATCTCTTCCGATTCCAGAACATTCGTGCCGCTTGCCTGCTCGATATTCGCGTTGGCAATGGAAATACCTCTGTATGCGCTATAACTGAACCGTATGTTATATAGATTTGTTTCTACCGCCGAAGCCTCTGCCGTTGTTCTGCCAAAAGCTAAGCATAGCAATGCAAGAACTGCTGCAAGCAGCACAAGTACCAATGCTGCTGTGCGGCTTTTGCTTTTAATCATGTTCAACCTCCTTTTTTTCTTCAAAGAGCAACCGCGTGTAATCCCCCGCTTTGATAAGAACGCAATTGCGAAGTTCCGTACTGCCCACAAAGAAAGTCTGTCCCGTCACCGCCGAGATGATCATGCGCTGCTCTTCGTCGTTGAAGCTGTCGCCCGCCTTGTAAATATCGAGGACGTCCTTCATATCGGGCGCGGACAGCTTGAAGATAAAACTGTATTGACTGTTCTTGATGATCGCCGAGGTCTTGCCGCGAAGCTCCTCGTTGGCGTTCCAGTCGGCAATGTTCTGCGTTGCCGGAATAAACGAGCCGTTGTACTTTCGGATACGTTTACTCATCGAATAGAAGAAGTCGAGCGCAATGGGGAACTTGGGGTCGATAAACAAATGCGCCTCGTCGGCAATGATGAGCGTGCGCATATTGGCTCCGCCCTTATTTTTCTCTCTTGCGTTAATGACCTCTTGTTCGATAAAACGGAAGATGAGCAGCATCTGCGCGTTTGCAACGACGTTATTCTTGTTTGCAAACAGGCTTTGAAAATCGAAGTCTATAAGGTCTGCCTCCGTCTTCAACGTGGACGGCGCGTTCCATATATCTGAATACCTGCCCGTGACGAACTTCTTAAGATACAGCTCCGCCGTGCGCATATCGCGCAAAGTAAGGCTATCCATACTTTCCTTATCTTTTCCCTGTAATGTTTCAAGCAAATCGCTGAACAGAGGAAAGTAGTCTGCCGGGAAGGACGAACAGTCGGTGCTCTCCGTAATACCCATTCTCTCGTATGTTTCCACGACGAGATTATTGATGAGTTCAATGACGTCCACGGGCGCATCCGCAAGCACGATTTTGAAAAAGCTCTCCAACATTTTCAGGTGCGTGTTGAACGTGACCTTGGGGTCGGCAGGCGTTCCGTCCTCTGTGAGTATCTTATAGATATGGAAAGGATTGATACGCCCCTCCCTTGCATTGCCCACGTCGATGATGTTGCCGCTCAAATTGCGAGTGAGCGTGAGGTATTCGGCTTCGGGGTCTAACACAATCACTCTCGTGCCATTCGCCCATTCATTGGCGATGAGCGTTTTGAGGAAATATGACTTACCCGAACCCGACTTGCCGATGATCATGGCGTTGCTGTTCTGATAGAGGTTGCCCCTCTTCCACAGATTGAGAATGAACGGGTAGCCGTTGTTCTTGTTCTCGCCGAGGAGAATACCTCCATCGTCTAAAACGCAAGTCCTGACGAACGGGAACACCGCCGCAAGTGACGAGCTGTTGATTCCGCGCTCGTAGTTTTTGAGCGTCGATACGGGCGATACCGCCGCTGACTTAAAGCCTTCGATCTGCAAGCCGTACAGCGTAGAAGGCTTGAAGTTTTCCGTCAAAAGCGCCCTTCTCACTGCCTTTTTATAGCTGTCGTTTTTGAGATAGTTATAGGCGGTGATGGTAAGCGTAACGTCCAGAAGATTCTCATTTTCCGTCTGCAAACTGTCGAGGAGCGCGTTCATGGTTTCTTGGTGTGTTTCCGCGCTGTTTGCCTCGCTCGCCTTGTCCGCAACGATCTGCTTGGTCTCCATTTCACCGATACACTTGTCGATGCGGCGGATAGCCTTGTACTTATCCACGGGCTTGACGTGCATGACAACCTTCGTGTTGGGGATATTGAACAGCTTTGCTCCCCACGCATTTTTGACGCGCAGAGGATAGTCCGCAACGGCCAACACGCTCGCTTCAGTTCCGTCAATCGAAAATCTGTTGCCGTGGAAGGTAACTTCCTTTGGTTTTATCCATGCGAGCAAGTCCTCGTCTGCAATCTCCTTCTCCGCGCGCTCGTCAAAGTTCCGTGAAAAGCTGTACTTTAAGAATACTGCTGTCTCTCTCATACCGAGCAATTTTGCGGAAAGTCCGCTCTTTCCGACTTCGCCGGCAATATTGATCGCCGTGCTTTCGAGGTCAAGTTCGTTCCTGCCGTACACGACAATGTAGTAGTCCGAAAGATACTGCTTGCGGATATTGTTGAGTTTGTCGATACGGTCGATGCGCTCCTGCAAAATGTTCCGCCTGATCTCCTTAACGTCGCTGAAATCATCATTTTCGCGCAGTGCGGAAAGTTTATCGAAGATGTCTTTCGCAAAGCCGTCCAAATTGACGGGGCGGTCTATCTTGACGATGTCAGCACTCTGGTTGACGTCGAGAAGTTTCAAAGCGTTGGCTATGTAACCTATGTCGATATTCTGCTGCACCACGTCCTCAATGCCGAAGTTCTTTTGCCCGATCTTGATGACTCTGCCGAACTGCCCGCCGGTGTAGGCAAGCAACCCGCTTGCCTTGATTTCTTTCAGTCCCCATAGCATGTCCACGCTCTCTTTAGGATTTTTCGCGTCCGCCGTGTATTTCTTTTTGGCGAACAGGAATTTAATGTTTTCAAAGATGAATGTATAGAAGATGCCGTCCGGCGTAGGCATAAACATGACAACTGCCGCAAGGCCCATGATGACCGCAAGCGCCCAATTCCCTGCGGTGATCGCAATGAAGATGAGCGCAAATACAAACAGCGCGACAATGACGTCCGTCATGGAATAGCACTTCCACACCGTATTCTTTACCTTGATTTTTTTAGGGATAATTCTCAACTGCTTTCACCTCCTTCCGTACTTCCGCCATCCTCTGCGGTAGCACTCTCTCCTCCGTCGGGCGCAGACGGCGTGCCGCTGTCACTGTATTTATCGCCGCTATCCCCGGATGATCCGGAATCTCCGCTGTTATGCGATTTGCCGCTTCTCCTCCTGACGGCGTGTGAGATACCTTTGATGCCTTTTGCCGCAAGACCGATTGTCATTGCACTTGCTATGCGACCGCCATAGAACGCACTTCTCAGCCATCCGCCGCCTGCTCTCATATCGTCCGCCTGACCAAACAGCCTTGCAAACAAGGTCTGACCTGCGGGAATGAGCATTGCACCGCCGACGATCATGAATATCGTGAACATGGAATTTGCAAAGCCACTCACGCCGTCGATGTGCATGCCGTTAATGATGGGAAGCACCAGCACGAATATATTGACGGCAAAGACTGCGCCGTATGCGAGGATAATTTTCGTTACGAACATCTCTCGCCAGTTCTTGAACCTCGCGCCGTCGTCCAGCGGCAGCGTTGACATTGCGATCGGCATAGTAAAGTATGTAAATACGATCTCGTACACCCTCTTTGCGAGGTTGAGTACCGCCATGATGAGCGCAATCGCAAGTGCCACGCCGGCAATGAGTGCAGGCAGATACATAAATGTGTTCGGGTTGACCATACCGTTGCACTTCCACGACGTGGGCCAGATACCGAACAACGCCGCATTATAGCCGCCCAAAATCTGCCCGACAGATAGAGAGGTGACATCAATGTTCGACGCCGAATACCCGTTGAGCCATTCCCCGACGCAGGCATTAAAGATCGCCGTAGAGAGTTTTGTCGTATTGTTCACTTGGAATATCCGCGCCAACAACTGTAAAAATGAATTGGCGATAAGAATACCTAAAATGACGACGGCGAGCATCGCCATTGCACCCAAAAGCGCAAGGAAGAATTTGCCGACTATCGTCGATACATTCCTGTTGTTGGCAACCATATTCTTTACAAGCCCTACTATCGTGAAGATACAGGTAAGCCCCACAGCGGTGATAAAGATGCACCAGAACACCGCGCCGATCGTCGAATCGCCGATGATAAACTCAATGATATTGACCTGCTGTCCGTGATAATTTACGGTGGCAACGCCCGCTATCGCGGAGAACAGCTCCATGAGACCATCGACAAGCTGCAGGAGCCATAGAAAGAGCTGTAACCCCAGCTCCTGAAAAAATATTAGCATTTTGCCTCCTCTCCCGATACGTTATGAGGGCAGCGGCACAAGCCGCCGCCCTCCCACGTTCAGAAATTTCTTTTTATGCGCCTACCCAAGCGGACAGACCATTGATAAGAAGTGGTGCGCCCATTGCAACTACGAAAATAATGACGATGCCGATGATGAGGTTTTTGACCATATCTTTGGCGTTGATCTTCTCTTCATTGCGGTGCGCAATTGCGATCTTGATGCCGATATATGCACCCCATACAACGACGACCGCCGCAAGGGCAATGACGATATACACCCAGAACGAATCGATGAGCGTCTGGAGCTTCCCTACGATCTCGGCAAGACTTCCGTCAAGCCCTTCTGCAAGCAAATTTGTATTCATGTGTTATGTATTCCTCCTTATTTATCAGTTTTGATTTTTGTTCTTTCTCTTCTTCAAGAAGATGACCGCACCGATGCCGCCCGCTACGAGCAGTACGAACACGATGAGCAGAATGATTGCTGTACCTGAACTGCCATTCCCTTCCGTTTCATCCACAAGTTCCTGCGGCTCTTCGGGCGTTTCGTCGCTTCCGTCATCAGGCGTTTCGGGCACATTCTCCCCATCATCCGGGGTTTCAGGCACTTCCTCCTCGTCGTCCGGAGTTTCGGGCTGTTCGGTGTCCGAGGGGTCTTCCGGCATTTCCTGACCTTCGTCCTCATCGGGGACTTCATCATCGGGAATTTCAGGCGCTTCACCCGCGGAAAGGTCAAACATTGTAAGCTCCTCTCCCGCCTCGTCACAGACAGTCACAAGCCAGTCGCCGTACACATCGGCATAGTCCACTTGCCCGTATTCATTGGCGGAAAGCTGCATGACTTCGCCTTCGGCGTTCGTGAGCCGAATATCAAGATCCCCCACCTTGCTGTCGCCGCAGATGCACACTCTCAACGCAATGAAATACTTGTCCGTTTCAAAGTCCTGAACATGAAGTTCATACTTGTGTTCATGCACAGGTTCAGGCTCCTCCTCTACGATATATCCGTCGTCTCCGCTGGTGACGAAATCCGATAAGTAGCTGTAATTGCAGACGATGCAAAGGTGCCTCGTATATCCCACGCTTTCCTCCGTTGCCTCAACAACAATATCGAGATAAGTGTGCCCCAAGGCATTCGCATAATCTGTCACATACCTGTCGCCACAGGTCGCGCACAGATGCTCGGTGTAACCGTAGCTGACACACGTTGCGGGGTGAACGGTCACAGCGTATGTGTGACCGAGTGCTTCCGTATAGTCGGAAACAACTTCATTGCCGCACACCTCGCAGGTATATGTCGTATATCCCCCTTCCGTGCAGGTCGCCTCGGTGATGACCTCCGAATATGTATGACCGAGCGCCGCGACAAAGCTGTCCCGATAAGTGTATCCGCAAGTGTTGCAGGTGTGCGTCGTGTAGCCCTGCTCCGTACATGTGGGAGCAGTCACCTCGTCCGTATAGGTATGCCCTCTTTCGTCCACAAAGGTATCCGAATACTCATAGCCGCAGACGGTGCAGAAATGCGTGATGTACCCCTTATGCGTACACGTTGCAGGAACGGTGATGTCCTCAAAGGCATGTCCATTTGCCGGGGTGAAGTCATCCGTATAACTTGCGCCGCAGTCCGTGCACACATAGACGGTATAGCCCTGCTCTGTACAGGTAGGCGCAATGACCTTCGTTGACTCATAGTCGTGTTCGCACATTCCGTCCACGGCAGAATACGTTGCCGCCGCAGCACACACCGCCGTTACGCTTTTCGCCGCCGACGGCTCTTGACTTTCCCCTCCCGCACAGCCGGCCGCGGCAAATGCCGCGACAAGTCCTACTGCAAGAAGCGGAATTGCTTTTAATAGTTTCCTCAAATTTATCCTCCTTTTATTTCTTTGCCAACTCTTGAAGCTCCACAAGTTTCGGCAATTCTTCGCCCAGATACTTATTGAGCGTATTAAGTTTTTGTTGTGTGCTGATTTCCGTGTACTGTTCCAAAAGCATGGCGATGAGTGCTTGCTTGTCCTCAAGTCTTGTTTCTATCAACGCCTTGGCATCTTCATCGGCAAGAGTTTTTGCAACCTTCAAGACCTTTTCATGCACTTCTCTTACCTTGTTGTTCCACGCCTTGTCGAGCGCGGCAAGATCGGGCGCATCCTTTTGTTCCTCTCTTGCCTCTTCTTCCTCGCGCTTTTCTATCGCATCGAGCTGTTTTTCCTCTTCCTCTTTGCGGCTTCCGCCGAGAATGTCGAACACATACTCGCTCTTATCGAACAGCCGCGCCTCGCGCTTTGAAATGTCCGCCTTACCCGCGGCAAAGTACACGTCTTTGAGTTCATAGGAAGGCGTAAACCTCGTCCATATCGGCTCATACCCTCTGACAGATACGATGGCATCGCCCTTCTCGTCGCCGTTCAGACGCTCGAGCATTCCCACCGTAATGAGCGGCCGGTTGCTTGCGCCCGTGTTCGACGACGCAGGATTTTCCGCGCTCGTGTTGACGGAGAAGTTTTTGACCTTCTTCTGCCCGCAAAGTTCGGAAAACTCCTTTCGCGTATCGGGATCGTCCGAACCGATAAAAATTTTGACATTGCAGTTGGTCTTTACGATGTCGCCGATGTCCCTGCCGTACTTTGCATTGAGCTGTGAAAAGCTCTGCAATACAAACAGGTAGCGGATACCTCTCGACCTGCCAACCGTTACCATACCCTCGATATTCTCCATCTTGGGGAGGTTGCCGAACTCGTCGAGGATAAAGTACGCTCTGCGCTTCAAAATCGCCGTGTCCGTCTGCTTTTTGCGAAGATTGCTGTTCGCCTTTTCGACAAGCTCCTTGTAAGTCTGCGTTAAAAACAACGTTACGAACCTGTGGCGCGTGAACCTTTCGTCCGGGACGATAACAAACAGCGCGTTCGGACTTTCGTCCATATTCGCAATGTCGATGTCGTTCGCGCTCGTCATTGATAAAATGCCGTCATCCGCGAGCTGCTGCATATAGCTGTTGACTTCCGATAAATACGACGTCAGCGTCTTATCGCTCGTAATGAGCACCGTGTTGACAAGCCCGCGCACTTTGGAGAATTCCTCTCTGCCTTCCAAAAGGTACTGTTTTAATGCCGTCGTGTCCTCTGAGCAATACTTCGTGATGTTATGGTACACATTGAAAAGCTGTAACTGCTTTTCGTCCATCTTGCCTGCGATGCAGTCCTCGCAAAAGGCAAGCACCAGACCGAAGATAAGGTTTCTCGCACCCTCCTCCCAAGTGGGTTGGTCTTTGTTCTGTACGGGGCATAGCGTATAGACCAAGTCCATCGCGTTCTCGAAGATTTCGTCCTTTAACTCCTGCACCCTTGTTCTCGCGTCGCCGTGGGAGAGGAACACCTCGCCGCAGGCGTAGTATTTTCCGTCCTCCTGTTTGAGGTCGTTCTGCAATTCGCGCACCTGACGGATACGGCGTATAAGCACCTGCATAGGATTCCACCTTGCCGAAGAATACGGCTCACGCAGATCGAGCGTGGAAATGGTGTACCCCTCGCTCTCCAGCTGTTTGGCGTGTTTTTCGTACAGCTCTTTCTTCGGGTCGGAAATAATCATGCTCGGCTTGCCTTTGCTCCTTCCGAGAATGGCTATGTTCTGATCGACAAAGCCCGTCGTCTTGCCGCTGCCCGTCGTACCGACGATGAGCGCGTGCAATGCGCTCGTCGAGACGATCTCAAGTCCTTTGCCCTTCTTCTCTGCGCCGATGACGATTTCGTCGTCGTGTTCGGGCATTTTTTCCCAAGTTGTTACCGTGAACTCCTTGAGCTTTTTAAGGCGCTTGGTCGTCAGCCACTCGGTGTCCTCCAAGTCGTTTTCTTTCATGGCGACGTTCTGTGCGTCGATGCGATACATTAAAAGAAACGCTACGAGCAATATGCCGTTGACAACGCCGACCGTCAGCCAATAATTGCTGTTTCCGAAAATGCCTGCAAAGTCGTTCCCTGCCAATGCGAACAGAAGCGCAATGAGAACGCTCACGCACACCGCAACAAAGACCCCTATCCCTACCCCGCCCCTCCAAGACTTCTTACTACTCTGCCTTTTAAGTTTCATTCAAGTGACAAACCCTCCTTTTACTTTGTTTCGCCGCTGCCTTGCGCGGCGCTCTCTTTTTCTTTCTCTCGCTTCATCTCCTCCTCGATTTCTTCAAGACGGTGATAAAAGTCGCGTTCGATATACTCGCACTCCGTCCCGAACGACGATAAGAACTTGTTTATCGCCCTGCCCGTGTTCCTCCGGGAAATACCGAGCGAGCGTTTCAGCCTGTTATCGTTGGCTTTGCGCTTGCGATTGTTCTCGTAGTATTCGGGCTTGATGACCTTTGCAAGTTTGAGGACGAGATTGCCCTGTCTGCGCTTATAGTCCGCTTCGATTTCTTCAATGACGCGGATATTCTTCTCGTCGATCTTGCCGCCATATTTCGGTAAAAGCTCTTCAGTTGCTCCGGGCCGGAGCCTGAGATCGGTGAAGATATACGGCTTGCCGCAGATATTGGCGACCTCCCTTTCGCGCCCTGCAAGCGCGCGGTAAAATCTTCGATTCGCCATCCTCGCCCGTTTATCTGTGGCAAGCAGCATCCGAACGATTTTGTCCACTCGCGCCCTGTACGGCTCCATATCTTTGCTGCCGTAGGCGATGCGCCCCTCTTTTGGCAAGTCCCGCGCAAGCGCGAAAATTTCTTTCTTCACGTCTTCGGGCTTACAGATAAAGGCTTTGAGGTCGAGCGTCTTTCTTAAATCGCTGATGGCCTCGTCCCTGCTCTTATACAGCACGTCCTTCTTGTCGCTGAGATATAGCCCCAGCCGCACAAGCATTCCGTCGATGCTCTTCTTATCTATCTTTCCTCTGCGGCGGTACCTCTTCTCGCCCGTCTGCGTGTTCTTAAACTTCGGCTCTTTCTCCCAGAACACAAAGTGGATATGTAAATGGTGCGGTCTGTCCAAGTGCAGCGCGCACATCAAGTCCACATTGTCCGGGCGGAGCTTCGCGTCTTTGAGAAAGGCGGGGAAAGTCCGCTTTATCAGCTCGATACATTTTTCAGGCGTGTCTATCTTCGGCGACTCCTCTGCATTGAGCGATATGAAGCCGTGCCAGATATTGCCTTTATTTTCTTTCAAGCGCGCTTTCATCTCAATCACCTGCTCCTTAGAAATCATTCCTCTGTCGTTGAATACACCCGTGTTCTTTTGCAGGTATTCGAGCGCCGTGCGCTTGCCCGTCCGCTTGCCCTCCGTCGTCATATACTTGAACATATTTTTCTCGCCCGACATATCGAAGAACGCGCGCTCGTCTGCGTGCCGTTCCCGCTCCTCGACCGTCGCGTTTTTCGGAAGGCTGTAAGGCGTGTACTGAATATTGAAGATGATAGGTTGATTGCTCATCTGCGTAGATTCCTGATCCCCTCCGCTTCAAACTGTTCGAGGTACTCCGGCGTGTCGCTCATAAGCCCGCTATTCAAATTTTTTGCCTCTTTGGTGTGCGGGTCTATTACGTCGGAAACAAAGTTGTACAGCGAAGAGAGAATTGATTTGTTGATGGCAGCGTTCAGTGCAGTTTCCTTTAACAGCCTTGTGGCAACAGCATAAAATTCTTCCTCCTTGCTGCCGCTTTCCCGTGGCTTTGAAAGTGCAAGCCGCTCCTCTTCCGTCACCGCTCCGCCGAAGATTTTTTCGGTAAGAATTGGCAAGCCGTAGTAGAGCGCGTCATTGATGACCTTGTTTGCGCTCTCGTATCCGGGCTGTTGCATAAGTCTTTCTATCTCTGCGTTCAGCTCGCTATCGGCGATGCGGATGTGCCGCTGTACACCGATTTTTTCTCTTTTTCCACTCACATACTCACCTCCCCTGCGCCATAGGCGCGGCAAAGCGGGTTTCCCGCTTGTGCCACCACTCGTAGGCGGTGAATACCACCTACCTTAACCTGCTTGCGGTTTTTCTTCAAACCGTACCACCTCCCGCGGTTGTTCCCGGCTTATCCTCCGCTGCATTTCCATACGCTTTTTCGGGTATAACCTCTGCAATCCTCATCTCCGCTTTTTCTATGTAGCGTGGATTGATGTCTATCCCGATATACTCCCTTCCGAGCCGCTTTGCGACAGCTCCGGTCGTTCCGCTGCCGAAGAACGGATCCAACACAACGCCGCCTTTCTTGCTCCCTGCAAGGATACACGGCTCGATGAGTTTTTCAGGGAACATAGCGAAATGCTCGTCCAGCTTATAGGCGTTTGTTGCCACATTCCACACGTCCCGTCCCCTGCGAAAACGCCTGCGTTCTTCCATTACTTTGCCGAGATGTTTTTCCAAGCCCTGCCCGTATTCGCTCATAGAATACTTCGACTTGTCTGAACGGTTCCTGTTATATCGCGCCTCGGTTTCCGCCGTGATCGGCTGCTGTAACGCGGTATAGTCAAAGTAATATTGCGGCTCTTTGGAGAGCAGAAAGAGGTGTTCATAACAGCGGGTCGGCCTGTCCTTTACCCCCTCCGGCATAGCGTTTGTCTTGTGCCAGATGATGTCTGAACGAAGATACCAACCTCGTTCGCGGAGGGCAAATGCGAGCATCCACGGAATACCGATGAGGTCTTTTTGCTTCACCGTTCCGAACGGTTTATTCGCGTATATATCGCCGATGTTCAGCCACAACGTGCCGTCATCTGCAAGCACTCTTTTGACCTCATCAAAGGCTTCTGCAAGCCGTTCGATATACTCCTGCGGTGTTTGTTCCAAGCCGATCTGTTTCTCTTCTCCATAGTCACGCAAGCCATAATACGGAGGGCTGGTCACGCACATATTCACGCTATCCTTCGGCAGAGATTTGAGAACCTCTGCCGCATCGCCGCATAAAACCTTACTCACCCTCTCCTTCACCCGCCGCCGCACTTTCTGCCGCGGCAATTACGCCGCCGATGACCGCCGCAAGATTCGCCATTGCCTCTTTGCGCCGTCTTTCGGCGCAGACTTCCGCGCTCTTTTTGCCGTTGACGGAGTTTTGTTTTGCTTCGTCGATGTCCCTCTTTACGGTCATGAATACGCCTTTCAGATATGCATCCTTCGTGAAGAAAGGTTTGCCGTCGTACATGTACGCGCACATACCTTTGACGAGTTCGCCCGCCTGTCTGTCGGTAAGCTCTTTGAAAATGTTGTAGTATTCCCTTTTGATTTTGAGTCTGAGTTCTTTCATTTTTCTTCTCCTTTTTGCTTTGATTTTTATAGTCCAATCCAGCCTATCAACTTACTTGCCGCATTCACATACCACCGTCTGTCGGCAATATAATCAAGGTCGCAGTCGCCCGTCTGTTCGCGCTTGTAGCCGAGTTTATACGCAATGTTATGTAGCCTTACTTCGCCATACATTTCTGTTATATCTCGCTCTATTTCATATCCTTTCCACTGCGCATAGAAGCGGACAAACTGTACAGCCTGAAGGATCGCTCGCTTGTTGTCATAGCGAAATGATTGAATCAGCTTCACACTATCGCTTTCAAACTGTAACCTTATTTCTTCTTTGCTTTGTAAAGTGAGCAGCACTCCGCCGCTCTCTTCGCGGTACACAAAAGTTTGGTCGGTTGAATTGATGATTTTGTTATTTGTGTAAGTCATCGCCGTACATATAATGCTGCCAATAAAGAGCAGCACATTCAGCACGGTCAGCACGATTACCACCACCCTCTTCATCAGCCCTTGGCGTTCGCAAACCGCCCGGACTGCGAAGTGCGGGAATTGTTCTGTACATTCGCCGGCTTTTTGAGACCGGCAACGAAAGCAAGCTCTTCATCTGCGAGCTTTTCGTAATATGCGTTCGGCTTTTCATCGCGGTACTGCCCCGAAGCGCGGAACACGCGGAGCAACTTTTGCTTGTCGCTCGTATGTACGGCGAGCCGTGCCATGAGCGAGCGTTCATTCTTTTCATCTGTGCCGAGAACGGAAATGCCGTTGAACAGCGCGGAAAATTTAGCTCCCTGCCTCGTCTTGCTTGCCTGCTCGACAAGCTCTCTGTCCTCCATTCGCGTGAGGCTGTCAATACCCCTGCCCGTCATATCGACAGGTCTTTGCGCTGCCTTTTCTTTTGGTTGCGTTTTTGCAACCTGGCTGGGCGGGAGGAATACTTGCGACTTTTCTTCCTCAACTTTTGCAAGGCGTTCTGCTTTTTGCTCCTGTGCTTCCGCACGTTTTATGCTCCGTGCCTGCAACTCATCACGGCTGACCTCCTCGAATTCCTTATCTTTCCAGAACGGCAGCTCCTGCATTTTGCCGAACTCCGCCATTAGCGCCTCTCGGCTCCTGAACGGGTATCCGCTCAATGCGAACTGCGTCTGCCCGTGTTCCGCGCACATTTCCACCCGATATACAGACGCGCCGTACTCGTCCATATCTTCCACCACCGCAAAAGGTTCCGTCTCCTTTTGAATGAGCTTCTCCTTTGCCATGACGAACTTTGTGATGCGCTCGGCATCGGCGATTGCCTTGAAGAGCACGTCCGGTTCTTCTTTCAATCGGCTCTTCCACGCACCGATGTAGGCACTGTTGTTGCGGATATGCTTGTCCTTTACCGCCACGCCAAGGTCTTGTTCGAGAAACATAGAGGCAAACTCTGCTCGAAGCTCTTCCAACGCGTAACCTTGCGAGCTTTTGTCTGCCGTCATCTCGCGGTTTAATCTCTTCTCCGCGCCCGTGCTGTGACCTATCTCGTGCAAAGCGGTAGAGTAATATTCGGGCAAGTCAACAAAGTTATCCCTGCTGGGCAGGTGAATTTCGTCGTTGACCGGATTGTAATATGCCATACTGCCGCCGTAAACGATGGGGCACTCGGTATCGCTCCAAAAATCGATAAGACGCTGCGCCCTTTGATTGCGGCCGCTCTCGTCTGTCTTTTTCTTCTCCAGCGCGGGAATACCCTCGATAAGGTCGCCGTTGAACACTCGGTAGTATTTGCGTAAAGGAAAGACATTCTCCTCCATATACTCGTTGCGCTCGTCCGCCGTCATACCGTCTAAAACGTGCCTGTCGAAGGGCTGCTTGGTTTCCTTATCCCGCAGCTCGAAGTATTCGATCGTTACACCCGCGTTCTTGCCGAGGCTCTTGCCTTCCTCGTTCCGCTTAAAGCTCCAGCCTTTATCCTCCATCTGCTTGTATGTCAGCCAGCGATGATCCGAATATCCCCGTTCCATTGCGGCGAGCATCAAAGACAATCTATTTACGCCGTTATAATGTTTTCCAGTGATTGCCGAAACCGGCGCACCTCCTCCGCCCTCCCAGCCCTGTTCCCAGATACCCGTACCGTTTTCAAGATGGCGCATAACGGCATCGTAAAGAAGTTTCCTTTGCGGCGTCAGCTTTTCGTATGCAGTTCTCTCTTCACTCAAAGCGAATCTTCACCTCCTCCACGCCGCTCGGCTCTTCGTCCCACAGCTCATCCTCAAAGTCGAGCATTTCATCAATCGCATACCCTTTCGGGATGACAATTTCAGGTTTGTCGTTGTTACTCATTTTTCCTCCTTTCTACCAAAAGGCAGCCGCTATTTTTATGCTTTACTGTTGCCGCCCGAAGATTTGGGGGCCTCGGCGGGAACCTTGGGCGGCGTATAGTGCGGCGTATCCTTTGCCGCCTTGATCGCCGTGTACTCGTAGTAGCTTTGGCTCTTTTCAGGGCGGTAAAGTCCGCTCGTTGCGAAGATGCGCGTCATCTGGTCGATATTCCCGCCGCTGTAAAAGGCGAGATAGTTCATGAGCGACATATCCGAATTGGAATGGTTGTGCCTGAGATCTTCGCCGTTATACAGCCTCCTTACCGTGTCGCCGTTCTTCGCCGAGAACGCCTTTTCGAGGAGTTCATGATCTTCCATCTGCGTAAGCCCTGCCTCGCCGCGGTTGACGTTTTTCCACGCCGTCCTTCTCTCCAGCTTGCGTTCGAGAAGAGACCTCATTTCGGGCGCGTCGAAATGTGCAAGCTCTTTACCGCCAATGTTTTCGCCCGTCATGGCAATAAAATGTCCGCCCTGATAGTATTCCATATCCCCGTCCTTTGAAAACGAACGAAGGTCGCTCCCTTTCGTCTTGCCGAACACATGGATGCCCTTGCCGCTCAAAGACCTTTCGGTATATCCTCTGCCGCTCGTATTGAACACATCGGTAGCAAGGCCAGAAAATGAGCCTTTTGCATCGATGCACCCATCGAGGTCAATGCAGGCGATATTATCTTCACCGTCCAGCGCATAGGCGAGCGCCACGCCGCCGTGTTCCTTTGCGTACTCACAAGCGGCGTCAAAGTCCGTCCACGTTTTGGGGTTGTCGCTCTCGGCGAACTTGCCCGTATGTACGTCGATGAGGAACTTCTCCAGCCTGCCCGTGTCCTTGTTCTCCTTCGTGCGCACTACCACCCAATTGGGCTTCTCTTTCATCTCTTCGGGGAGATTTGCGCGAAGGTCATTTTCCACCTTTTCAAATGCTCTTTTCGCCTCCTCGCTGGGACGGCGGTAGATGCTCTCATAATCCTCGTCGGTTTTCCCCGCCAGCTCCTCCATGAGCTGCTGCGCCGTCAGGTCGAGCTTTTCGTCCGTGCCGTTTTTCAAGTGAACTTCAAAATCTTCGGGCAGGCGCAGACGAATGCCGTTCTCGTCCTTTCTCACCATGCCGGAGGGAATGTAATAGACCATGCCCTCATAGTTCCCCTTGGGCATCTTGAAAAGCGTACTCTTTTCATAATTGGCGATGACAGCCTGCTCGCTCACGCCGATCTCTTTCCACACCTTTTCATCCGTCTGCTGCCGGCGGTACTCATCCATTGCCGAAGGCGGACGTTTATAGTCCTCGGCATTCGTCCCCTCGACAAGTTCGGCAAATTCTTTCGCGCCGAGCTTGACCTCTTCGTCGCCCTTGCGAAGCGTAACAAAAAAATCTTCGGGAAGGTGCGCCGTGAAGCTGCCGTCCTCCGCCTGCACGTTTTCACCGACAACGGAGTTGGGGAGATAGTAGGCATATCCCTCGTATTCTCCCGTGTTGGGTGCCCGATACAGCGAAGAACTTTCGTACGTTTTGATGAGCGCGTCACGCGGAATATTTACGGACACGCGCGGCTTGCTCTCCCGGACATAATCCTTGTCCGACGTATGATTGACGAGAGAGGCGAACTCCTCCGCCGTCAGTTCGACCTCGTCGCCGTCGCGGTTGCGAAGATGTACGACTTCGCCCTCCGTGAGCAGGAGCTTATAGCAAAGCTCGCGCGAATCGCTCTGTTCGTCCACGAGCTGGCGGCTCTCTTTGATGCGGTTGTTGAACATATAGTAGGTATAGTCCGCATACTCACGGTTGCTCGACGGCATACGCATGAGCGATGATTTGTTGTACGACTTGATGAGCGCGTCCTTGGATACGAACACCTCGTACCACTTTTCGGGCGGCTGACTGTTCGCGCCATAATACTTCTCGCGGTAGTCGTTCGCCGCTTTCTCGTCTTTGAAATCATACACGCCCTGCGCCCACGTTCCGTCCGACGTATCATAGCCGATGGCGACGGTGAAATCGTTTTTCCTCTGCACGACGGCAATATTTCTGCCGCTCCCGTCCTCGGCGATGCTCATAACTTTATCGCCGCGGGCCGTCTGTTTGAGATATTTACTTTCTGCCAAATTTTCCTCCTCTTGCTGCTCTGCATTGTCCGAAGAAACAGCACTTAAAAATTGTTCATAGTGTTCGTTTGCCCTCACCATACGCACCACGCCGTCGATGATCGCGGGGTGCGAATGAAGACAACAGTTCCTGCGCTCGTCCGCGCTTTCGGAAATCGAGATGTTTTCCGCCCAGCCCTTATTTTCGGGGCTGTACCTGCCATCGCCGAGGTTTTCCCGAATTGTCGTGGCAAGAATATACCTGACGCGCTCTTCGCCATACTCATCTGTAATTGCATTGAGCCACCCGTCTTTGAGGCGAAGCCCGTCGAAGTTTTCGGAGATGGCTTTATCGATCGCATCCCTGCACTCTTCACTTATATTGCGCGAGGCTTGATACTGCTCAAATTCATCGTGTCCCAAAGCATACTGTGATGTTTTGAGATAAACGGGCATTTTTGTGTCCCCGCTCATGACTGCCGAATGATAGTTCTCGCAATAGTCCATGATAAACTCCGCGGTGTCCGTACCCGAATCAACGCTCGCATACTCATCGCTGATAAAGTCATCGTAAAGCTCGTGCAAAATGCTGCCGCGATCCTCATAGAGCGCTCTGTAATGTTCAGGCTCAAGATACCCGCCGCCTTTGCTCCCCGCTTCAATCACTTCTTTAAGTTCCGTAAAGATATGTATCTTGTAATTTTCATTGAAAATCTCTTCGGGAGAGCGGCTAATAATATCTGCCTTATAGGTCTCAAATTCCGTGTTGACGCTATTTATGACCTCTTCCTCATAATCGGGTGTCTTGCGCTCGTAATTTTCCTGCACGGAACCAAGTACCTGCACCTTTTCATTGAAAAACGCCTGCGCGTCCTGTTCCGAGTAAAACGTCCTGATGACGTTCGGATCAAATTCAACCGCGCTTATTTCAAGCGCTTCCAGATTTGTCTTGCCGCCGACAGTCAGCTCGTTTCCCGCGCCGTCGCGCGTTCTGTCCGTGACGTACCACCTCTCTACCTCCTCATTTTTCAGAAGGGACACCCCATTAAGCGAACTCTCCTTGCCCAGCGCAATATCCGTCTGCACAGCAAGGACTGTAAGCTCGTCGTCCAGCGCGGGCAAGTCGAGGGGGTTATCTTCGTACTCCGGATAATATTTCTCGCCGGGAAGCGCTCTTTGATTTAACAGAGGGATAAGCTCTTCCTCTTGAAAAATGTCGTACCAATCATCGTAGTCATTTCCCGTCAGATTTTTCGCAAACTCACTGCCCTCGAAAGACGGCTTCAAGTCGTTTGAAATGTCGAATATCTCATCTTCCGTAAAACCTGTCGTTCTGCCGTTCAGATACTTGAACTCTGAAAGTTCCTTATCCAGAAATTCATTGAGCCGCACCTCATAACTGTGCTTTTGCAAAACATCTTTAAGTTCCACGTCCTTCACGTTATTAAAAACGGACGAATGAATATCCTCCTCGCTCCAGCCGTGTTCGTCGAATGGCAGCTCGGCTTTGAGCTTTTCCAACTGCTCATCATAGATGGGTACAGCATACTCCTTCATCCTTGCGGCGGACGGCTCGCCCCTTCCTTCGAGCGCCTTTTCAAGCGCATACACTTCCGTACCGTACTGCTCCCATAACCATTCACGCTCGGTATTTGTGAAATAGCTCATGTCCTCGCCATCAAGCGCGATGAGCACAGCCCCCGTCACTTCCTTTCGAGCGGCGAGATAATCGCGCCCTATCTCCGTCTGCAAAAAGTTCAGCCAATCGGGTTTTTCCACGCCGAACAACTTGTCCTTTTCATCAAAGATGGAAGCGTCGTCCGCCATCGCCTCTGTGTCGTTGGAACGAAGCTCGTAAACGGGCACTCCGATTTCGGCAATCGTCTTTGCAACGTTTCCCGTGACGGGCAACATCCCGTCCCACAGATAGCCGTAGGCGTGCATGTCCTCGTTCGTTACGGCATAGTCGGGGAGCAAGTCCACCTTCATTGCCGCCACTTTGTCATCTTCGTCTATAATGTTCACCTCCCAATTTTCTTTTTGGGGCAATGCCCTGTAATTGTTATCGTCGCCGCTGTCGTCCTCGTCCGCAACGATGACTTCATCGCGCTTGTCGAGGTTGAGTTCGGCGTTCAGTTCCGCCTGCTCGGAGAGAAGCGTTCTTAATTTTTCCGCCTGTTCGAACGGCTTTTCCACCTGTTCTTTGGCGATTTCGAGGTCGGATTTGATATTTTCCAGCCTCTTTTTATATCTCCCCTCCCTATCCGGCAAGTCATTTAAGAAATTGCCTATCCTTGTGAGAGTGCCGCTCGCACTATCGCCGATGGCTATGACATACTGCCCCTCTGCGGCGAGCGTTATCTCCCTTTCCCCGCCAAGCATATACATAGGGTTCATGCTTATCTTAAAACCGCAATACTCCGCGACGGGAACATTGACTTTGCCCGAATGCAGCGCGTCCATGAGAGCTTTTCCGCCCTCTTTTTTGTCCGTATAAACTTTTCCGTTTACGCTGATCTCAAACGCTTCGGGGTCTGCGGGGCGGGTCGCTTTGAGCATTTCGAGGTCTTTTGCAATACGTTCAATTAGCAGTTCCTGCTTTCGGATATCCTCGGGATAAGTCTTATAAATCTTGTCCTGCAATGCGTACAGGTTCTTTCTGTACTGTCCTTCGAGGACGCGCAGCCTTGCGACCTCTGCATCCACCTCCATCTTGCGCTTTATCTTGGGATTTGCCGCCGTGATAGCCTTAATTTCTGCATATGAAAGCGTCGTTTCGTCGATATCCTCCGCCTCGCGCACAGTCAGATCGCCGCGGTTTATCTGTGCGATAAAACGCTGCTTATTCTCTAAAATCTGATAGGAATAGCTGTCGAACGTGCGCTCCGTGACATAGGTAAAAATCTTGACCTTCTCATTGGTGTTGCCCTGACGGATGATGCGCCCTTCCCTCTGCTCCATGTCGCTGGGGCGGTAGGGCGTATCCAAATGGTGCAGGGCGACGAGCCGCTTTTGCACATTCGTTCCCGCGCCGCACTTTTCCGTGCTGCCGAGAAGGATGCGCACCGCGCCCGAATTGACTTTATCGAAGAGCGCCTGTTTCTGTTCGTCCGTGGTCGCCTCGTGGATATAGGCGATCTCCTCTTGGGGGATACCCATGCGCACGAGCTTGTACTTCAAGTCGTTATAGGCATCGAAGTCCTTGCCGTACTCGTAGTCCTCAAACCGCACCTTCGGCGTGGATAAATCGCAAAAGACGATCTGCGTTCCCTTTATATCCCTTGTATCCGTCCACACCTCGAAGATACGCTGTGCACACTCGTTGAGTTTGCTCCCCTCCTCGTCCTGCGACTCGGGCACAAAACAGCGCGGGTCTAACGCGAGCTTTTTGCCGTCCGAAGTGATTTTGAGCATATTGTCCTCGTGCGGGTCAACGTGCCCATCGTGTATCCTGTCCGCCCGCTCTGCGATCTCCTCTGCAAGCTCGATGGTCGTGTCCGAAGGTTTCAGGCTGATGACCTGCCGCTCCGCTTCGGGCACGTCGAGCTTGACCATGTCCGACGTCTGCACGTCGGCAAAGGAGCGGTACAGTTTTAATAGTTCGGGCAAGTTCGTAAACTTCGCAAACCTTGTCCTCGCCCTGTACCCCTGACCGGAAGGAGACAGCTCCATGCTCGTTATTGTTTCGCCGAAGTCTGCCGCCCAGCCGTCGAAGAAGGTCATGCCAAGCTCTTTCAGGACAGACGGCTGCAAATAAGTCTGCATCGTGTACATCTCCGTCATGGAGTTGGAAATTGGTGTACCCGTCGCAAACACCACGCCGCGATCGCTGCCGTGGAGTTCCTGTAAATACTCGCATTTGAGTTTGAGGTCGCTCGCTCTCTGGCTTGCGGCGGTCGATATGCCCGCAACGTTGTTCATCTTCGTAAACAGGAACAAGTTTTTGTATGAGTGCGCCTCATCCACAAAGAGGTAATCGACGCCCAAGTCCTCAAACTTCAACACGTCGTCCTTGCCGCTTGAATCCATCAGCTTCTTTAACTGCTTTTCCTTGCCCTTTTTGATGGTTTCAAGGTTCTTGACTGCGCCGCGCGGCATTCCGTTGTCTTCCCACTGCTTTTGAATGGTAGCCTCTACAGCCGCTATCTCTTCTTTGAGCTTTTTTACCTGCCGCTCCTGTGAGATGGGAATTTTGGCAAAGGATGACTGCGCGATGATGATACCGTCCCAATCGCCGAGGGCAACTTTTGACACAAACTTCTTTCGATTGTCCTTCTCCAAGTCCTCTTTTGTAGCGACGAGGATATGCGCATTGGGGTAGAGCTTTCTCCATTCCCCCGCCCATTGTTGCACGAGGTGGTTGGGGCAAGTGACCATCGCCTTTTTGCAAAGCCCTAATTGCCGCATTTTCATGATGGACGCGATGACGGTGAACGTCTTGCCCGCGCCGACGACGTGATGTAAAAGCGTACTTTTATCGCTCGTGATGATGCGATGGACGGCGTTCTTTTGGTGCGGCTTTAACTCAATCGCCGGGTTCATTTCGGGGAATTTGAGATAACTCCCGTCGTAGCTCGGCAGCCTCGTCTGATTGAATAGCCTGTTGTACGTTTCCTCCAAGTCTGCCCTGCGTTCAGGGTCTTTGAAGATCCACTCCGCGAACGCTTCCTTTATTTTGTTCTGCTTTTCCCTCGCAGCTATCGTTTCAGCTTGATTTACCACCCTCTTCTCTTTGCCGTCCTCTTCTACCAAGTCTGTAATGGTGGTCGCTTTCAGATTGAGCGCATCCACAAACAGCCTGTAAGCGGGAGCGCGTTTGGTGCCGTACACCTCCTTCTGCCGCATTTCCGTAGAATAACGCACGTTCTGCGTCTGATCTAATCGCCACGAAGAGTCGTGCGGGTTATACGTGAGTTCCACGCTGTCTTTGAGATACCACGGCACGCCTAACAGCTCGCAGTAAAATTGCTTATAGTACCCTTTATCCACCCATGTCGCGCCCAGCCGCACGGAGATGTCGCTCGCCGTCAGCTTGTCGGGCTGCACCATGAGAAGTGCATCCACGTTCTTTTGATATTCTAGATGACTTTCGGCGACCTCTTTCGCGCGCTCCAATTTGTTTACGACTTGCCCGGAAAGGTATTCCTCATTCGTGACAAAGCCGGAATACTTATCCCCTTCCACAACCATTTCGGGATCGCGGAACACGGAGGTTCCGAGTTCGGAAAGTACGGTATCGTAGTCCTTGCCCGTCAGCTCTTCCATGTAGGCAATATCGACTTTTCCGCGCTCGTTTTGGCTTATTTGCAACGCCTCGAACGGGTCGTCCGTCGAGGTCGGCACGACATACGGGCGTATGGTGCGCTTGAAGAACACATCCGCCTTTGAAACGGCTTTGGTCTCCTCGTTGACGTTCTCCGCCGCAAACAGAAGTGCGCTGTCGCCGTCGTCCTTGAAGAGCCTGCTGTTCGTCTGGCTGTTGAGGCTTCCGTACTTCTTGACGAATAAGTCATATCTGCTGTTGAGCTTCCATTGCTCACGTTCCAGCACATCGTCCGAGCAGCCCTGTATCTGAATATCGAGGATATGGTGAAGCTCCTCTCGCAGACCGATCATTCCCTGTATTCTCTGATATGCGTCCTTGGGGCTTTTAGGGATGATTTGCTCGACCATCTCATCGCCGATGCGCATATACAGCCTGCCGCCCTCCGCTTTATAACAGAAGGGTTTTACATTGTAATCGACCTCTGACTCCCGCTCATCTTCGGGCGGCGTCTGCGGTGCGAGATAGCCGCTTTCGGGCAGACTTTTGATCGCCTCCGAAAGTGCGTCCTGTAAGTTTCTGCCGTCCGGCTTGACCGTTGTGTCTGTCCCGCCGTATAAGCCGTGTTCCTCCGCCAATGTTCCGAGGATCATCTGAGGGTGTGCGAGAAAGTAATTGTTTACCTCATACCCCTCCTCCGTCCTGCCCGTGCCGAGCCATTCCTCTTGGGAGAGGTCGGCTATTCGTTCCTCGCGCTTGCGAAAAAAGAGAATGTCCGCGACGGCCTCCGTGCCCGCTGTCTGTTTGAAGGCGTTGTTGGGTAAACGTATTGCGCCAAGAAGTTCCGCCCGCTCCGCGACATACCTGCGCGCCGACGGGTTGAGCTTGTCCATTGTGCCCTTACTCGTGATGACGGCGACGATGCCGCCCGGCCTCGCCTTATCCACGCTCTTGGCGAGGAAGTAGTCGTGAACTTTGAAGTTATAGCGGTTGTAATCGGTGTCCGCGACGCCGTACCCGCCGAAGGGCACATTGCCCACGACGATATCGAACTTGTCGTTCGGGAAGGTCGTGTCCTCAAAGCCCTTGATCTGAATGTTCGCCTGCGGGTAGAGTTTGGTTGCTATCCTGCCCGTGAGGTTGTCGAGTTCCACACCGTACAGACGACTTCCCTCCGCAATGCCTTTGGGCATAAATCCGAAGAAGTTGCCCGTACCCATTGCAGGCTCTAATATGCGGTTGTTGCCCTTCACGCCCAAACGATCGAGAGCCGAATAGATACCCTCTATCACCTCTTTGGGCGTGTAGTAGGCGTTTAAGGTGCTTGATTTTGCGTTGTCGTAATCTTCTTTTGGAAGAAGGTCTTTCAGTTCATCATATTCCTTCTTCCAGCTTTCATTGTTCTCATCGAACGCCTGCGCCAGACCGCCCCACCCGACAAACCGAGCAAGCGTTTTCTTCTCTTCCGCCGTGGGGTTGCGGTTCTCCGCATACAGCCTGTTTACAAGTCTGATTGCCGCGACATTGTTCTTAAATCTCGTCTTTGCTCCGCCGAGGTCGCTTTGGTCGAGGACGGACGAAAGGTCTGTATTTTGCTCATCCTTCTCATCTTTATCCCACGCTTCGAGCTGATCGTCGATTTCAAGATTCGAACAATAGTCGAGGTAAAAGGTAAGGTCAATGCCGTTTTCCAGCAATTCGACGTCGGAGACTTCCTCCCGTTTGAAGAGTAAGCCCACGATTTCGCCTGCGTTGTCTCTGACGAACTGCTCGTCATCGCCGAACTCATCGAAATAGACCACCCAACTGCCTTCGCTTGTGTTCTTCGTGCCGTCATCGACGATATAGGAAACGACGCCGTTCAGCTTTTCATCATAGCTGCCCTCTGTCTGTCCGCTGTATGCGGCATACTCCTTCTTTTCCTGTTCGGAAAAATAGCTGTCGTCATCAATGAGGTCGGCAATGCGCACGGCGACTTCCGGCCATTTCAAAGACGCCTCGACGAGCACCTCACCCTTTTCGCCGCGTTGAGATACCCGAATACCTTTGCCGTCGTGTTCCTCATTGTCTATGCCCCAACCGCCGTGCCCGCCGATGCCGTACTCGCGTTTCAGAAAGTCAGCAAACTCCTTGACGGGCGGGTTCTCTTGATACTTGTCATAAATACGGAACTTGCCGTGTTCCATGCCGCTGCCGTACTTCAAAGAACGCTCGATGAGCTGTTCCTTCTCGCTCTTTTCCTGCGGCTCCAACAGGTCGAACATGGACATCTGCGGCTTTTGCTTGCGCTTTCTGTCTTTGATCCCCTTTTCGCCCTTCTTAGGTGTAGGCTGATGCTCTTCTTCGGGTCCATCCTGTTCGGATGTATCCTCGTCAAAGTCATCGCTAACCCCCTCTTCGTTGTCCCATTCTTCCGATTCATCCGCTGCCACTTCCGACTGTTCGTCGTCAAAGGGCGTAGGCTCATCTTGAATTTCGATGAATTGAGGCGGTTGCTGTTCACTATTCGCCATCGCCTCGTCGTGGGATACAATGTAGATCGGTTCCCTATCCTCCTCCACAAGGAGAACGCCGTGGTTTTCTACGAGCTTTTCTATGTATTTTTCCGCTGTAAAATAAGGGAAACCGCACATGGGGATGCGTTCGGGCAGACCCACGTCACGGCTTGTGAGCGTGAGGTCGAGTTCCTCCGCCGCTGTTCGCGCGTTGTCGCCCATGACCTCGTAAAAATCACCCAAGCGAATGAGAACGATCGCCTGCGGCTTTTCCTTCTGCGCTTCAAGGTAACGGCGATAGATCGGACTGACGGATATGACCTGTTCGGTCTTTTCGTCCGGCTCCTGTTCGGGGCTGTCCGAAAATTTGGGTTCGTCCGTTATCACCTCTTCTTCCGTGTCGTCGATGACCTCTACCTTGCCCCGGCTCGCTTCGTACGCTTCCGCAACATCCTGCGCGAAAAGCTCCGAACGGATATACATCTCCTTTACGAACGCCGCGTTATCTCTGTACGAGTACGGCAGCCCGTGAAGATGAATGCCCGATGTTTTCGGAAAGCCCGTCTTGCAATAGAGGCAAAACGCCACACCTTCCGTGAAAAGCGAATCGTGCTGCTCATCGCCCGTCAACTCCCCACTGTGTTCTAAAAAGCGGTAAACGCCGCTATGTATCTTGCGGTAGTCTCCGCGCCCGTCCTCGAAAAGGTTTGTCCCGTTCAGTTCGTCAAGCCCTCTCAAGAGGACGCGCAACGGGAGAATGTCGCGCTGGTAGCGGTCGTCGCCGTGGGTATCCTGCACATCAAAGACAAACTGCTTGAAGCCGTCTTTATCGAAGTAAGGAATGCCCTTTCTGCCCTTTGTGACGCGCCTGCCCATGGCGTTCCAATCATCCATAGAAGCACAGATGGTAGCGTCCGGGCGCTCGACGATGATCTGACAGGCATCGTGCAGGTTGATGTACTCATTCTGCGCGATAAAACGATAGAAGTTTTTAAGCGTATCACCGTTTCCGAGCATCGCCGCGATTTTTGTGTTCCTCTCCGATAAACGTCTGCTATCATTCATTTTGTCTGACCCCTCCTCTTACGAACACCTCCCGATAGATCCGCCTCCGCATTCGCATAGACGGGAAATAGATCACGCGGAACGCAGCCCGCGCTTTCATAAGCCGTACAAGACAGCCTATCTGGTACTCATTGAATTTTTCACGTTTGCGCAGTTTTCTTTTGAATTCCTCCGCCGATAAACCAAGCTGCCTTGCAACATAGGGCTGTGTATAGCCGTGGAAATATATCCAATGCAGCAAGCAACGCTTTTTTAAGCCGTAGCCGATTCTCACATTATTCTTCGTCGTCTGCTGCAAAATCAGAACTCCTCTAAAATTCTTCGATTGCGTTCTCTGTCACCCGGCGCAAAACGAACGAAGTCCATAACTTCTGCCGTTCCTATTTCCCAGCACAACGTTTGCAAGTCATGGCTGCCAATGGGGACTTCGGTTTTATATCTCATGTACTTGTCTTTGTTCAGTCCGAGTTCCTCAAACAACTCTGCCCCGCTTGCATATCCCTGTTCACGCGCAAAGGCGTTAAAATTTTCCTTAATGATTTTCAAATCGTCTCCTCCTTTGAAGGAGCTATCATCACCCCCTTCACCTTAACAAGGACACGAGTTTTGAATAGTTGACGGTCTATGTAAAAATTTTTTATCTTTTAGTCAAGATTTTTTTGAGGGTGGTATAAATACGCTGCATTGCATGGGATACCGCACTTTTATCTACGCCATATTTCGTTGCCACTTCTTCCTGCGTTTTACTCTCAAAATAAACCAGTCTCACTATTTCTTGTTGGCGCGGAGTAAGCTGCTTGATGGCTTTATACAGTTCAGCATATTCTTCGTTAGTTGTTTCACGCTCTATGTAGTCTGCTTCAATGTCTGACTCCTTGTCCTCAATCTCGACTTCGCAATCGACAAGCCTATCCAGCGATGTTACATTACCCAAAGCCGAATTACCCGCAAGATAGTACGGACACATTTCGCATTTCTTTGTGCAACGGACATAATATTTCCCGCTTTTGCTTAGCACCCGACATTTCCACGTTCTCCTTTTTTGCCGCTGTTCAGCCTGAACGGGTCTAATGTACTCACGATACACTTCTTCGCTCACCTCAACTTCCTTGCCCCTGATTTTCAGGGTGTACGTTTTGCCTTCATGTTCCATGTTTGAAATCCTCCGATTTTTTGATTTTTCTTTGAAAACCGCAATCGGACGGATCTCGCCCCAAAACATGAAAAAACGCCCGACTGCGCAGTAAACCCACGCAATCGGGCGCATTACAGACATAAAAAAAGTCTGACAAACAGACGAACCCTATTGCAGGATTTATCTGTCTGTCAGACTCCTCTCGACCTTCTCATCGAGTCCAATCTCTACTAGACGTCAGTAAAAGCGTTCAACGGAACACCTCTACCCAGATTATTCAATTCTGATATTCTATGTATTTCAGGCGTTTTGCTTCATCAGCTTGTCCTGCGAAAGCAAAGGCTTACTGCTTATCAGCAAATCATCCATATCGATGATCACCGACACAGGCTTTCCGCACTTCGGGCATTCAAGCTCCACCTTCGTTCCCGGTTCACCTTTGCAAAGACGGCGACCGCAATTAGGACACATCGCATACTTCATTTTATCTATCCTCCTTTTCCCTAAATCTGCATAAGTTTTATTTTAAGCACTTTTCTCTGCACGGTCGGGAATTCCGCACAAAAAGGAACTTATCTTTTGCAGACCAATATATAAACCACGGGCGGGGCTTCCCGTGAATTTACCTGTAACGCTTTATATGCCCGACGATTCTCTCTGCTCGTGCGGAACAAGGATTTAATAAAAATCTACTTTTTAACCGATGTCCTTCAACTCTCGGATAACAGAAAATGGAATTTTTTTGCCATCTATAGCGATGTAACGCATCGACATATTTTTTTCTGTTACAGCACCTTCTACCACTTCGTAACGCGCTCCATTGTAATAAAGCACTTGTATGTTCATACCCTTTTCTATTTGTAGCATTCTTTCCGACAGATGCATAGCATCTTCTTCTGACAGTTCTTTCATCTCACAGCGCATCAGTTTCTTTTCGCGCGCACGCAATTCCTCTTGCAAACCTTTCAAAGAATCAAAGGGCACAAATTGCGCTGCCCGGTTAGCCTTTAATGACTTACTATTCACTATTGTGCCCTCCTATCAGCTTATTCCTCTGTATTGCAGTGGCACCGTCAAGCAAATCGGTCGCTCTCAACACGGCATTCTTTCCATACCTGTCTTGCAAATACAACACTGCTGCCTCTGAACGTTTTTCGCGCTCAACCGCTTCCATATCCGTAAAAAGATCATACCCCTCACAACAATCGTCCACAAGATTCGTAAAGTCTATTCCGATCCGTCGAATAGGGTTTTCTTTGTTAGTCGTCCGGCAAAACAACTCACGCACATACGGCTTAATAATAGAATACAAGTTCGTCGTTTGATGAAGCCTCACGCTCCCGTTTGTTGGAGGAATAACATCTTTTGAGTATCCCACATAAATACCGACTTTGTTTGTAATAAGATGTTCTCGCATCAACCTATGACAGCCGCTTAATACCATCTCATCCATTACTATTTGAGCCTTTTCAAATGTATAATCCTCAAATAGTATCTGCGAATTGGATATTGACTTACTTTTAGACTTATACTGCTTAATATCTGCTAAGGTGCATGACTCTCTTCCCCACGCATGATCAATAAGCAATTCTGCATTGATACCGAATATCTTATACAACATTTCTTCCGGTGTCTTCGTTATGCCCTCCATGTCATGGACGCCTATTTTTGCCAGCCTTGCCGCAGTACCTTTCGCAATATGCCAGAAATCTGTTATTGGCTGATGATTCCATAATGCCCTTCGATATATTTCTTCATTCAAATAACCGATATGATCAGGAACCTTTTTAGCTGTAATATCAAGAGCAATCTTGGCCAAATACAAATTTGTCCCGATACCAGCTGTTGCCGGAATATGTTTTACTGCTCCTATCTCATCCATAAGACGTGTAGCAAACTGTTTTGCCGTGAGCTTATAGCACCTCAAATAGTCAGTCACATCTATAAATGACTCGTCAATCGAATACACATGAATATCATCTTTATCTATGTGTTTCAAATACAACTCGTAAATGTCTGCTGCATATTCGATATACTTTTTCATTCGTGGTTTGGCTATAATGAAGTCAATACCCTTTGGTATCTCAAACATCCGACAACGATTTTTTACCCCAAGAGCTTTCATCTTCGGGCTTACAGCAAGGCACAAAGCACCCCTTCCCCTCGTCTCATCCGCTACGACAAGATTGGTAGTAAACGGGTTCAGTCCACGTTCTGCACACTCTACTGAAGCAAAAAACGACTTCATATCGATGCACATATATGTTCTTTGCTTTGCCATTGCTAACCTCACACCACATCTTTCAGAACTTTGACAGCAATACCTTGAATTTGACAACTGTCCACTATAATATCCTTCATTCGCTTATTTTCCGGATGCAGACGAATACAGTTGTTTTCCGGTTCGGGGAAAAACCTTTTTAACGTCACTTCGTCATCTACCAATGCTACAATAACTTGTCCAGGCTCGGCGGTTTCTTGCTGACGGACAACAACAAGGTCGCCATCCTCGATTCCCGCGCCTATCATGGATTGCCCGTGAGCGCGTAGGATGAAGAATTTTCCATGTCCCAAAAGCGACGTCGGCAGCTTAATATACTCTTCGATGTTCTCCTCCGCAAATGTGAGCGGGCCACAGGAAACCGACCCCACCACCGCCACGGGCACGGTGTCAAGATTCATCTTCGCTATTGTTTCTGTTTCGTACTCACCCTCCGAACGAACAATGATCCCTTTTTCTATCATTTCCGTCAGATATCTGGACACCGTACTGTAACTGCAGCCAACTTTTGCCGCAATTTCCCGAACCGTAGGCGTGCGTCCGTTGTCTTCGTATGCCTTCTCGATACTCTTCTTTATCTGCTCAAACAGAACTGTGTCTTTCGTGCGCATATCGGCTCCTTCATTCTATCTGCAACAATTTGTTGCATTTACAGCCATATTATATATCGAACATCCGTTCGTGTCAACAGATTTTCATGAAGATAATTTAAGGTGTCGCCATTTGACGACACCTTTTTTCGACTCATAAAAAAAGCCGCAATTGCGGCTCGTTAATCTGTTATATTTTCGCCTTTAAATAAAGGCGAGTTGAAGAACTCAATCAAATCTATCCCCAGCCCTTGCGAAATGGCATTGATGTTCTGAATGTTTGTTCCCTTATTTCTCATCTTTCGGATATCTGCTATGGTGGTTTGCGCAAGTCCACTCAACTGTGCCAAACGATACTGCGTCATACTTTTTTCTTCAAGCAATTCGTCTACGCGAGCCGCGAGTGCCTCTGACAATGTCACTTACGCCAACCTCCTTTACCGCCTTGCGGCGACCTGATTGGTATAAGTATAAACTATTTTTTATAAAGAATACGGAGCGTATCCGTTGTACTATGGATTCGCTCCGTATTATGCTTGGCTTTCAGACCTTAAACTGATATAATATTGACAGATAAAGGGGGAAATGTATGATAGTTACCTTTTGCGGTCATAGTACAATTTACGGAGACTCCTCCCTGTTGCATCAGGCTTTGTTTTCCGCTTTGGAAGCCTTGGCACATCAAGCGGCTCTGAACTCCGTTCCTCTTACCCTCTACTGTGGTGGGTATGGTGCATTCGATTCCATTGTATCAAAATCAATCGATGAGCTTCGCTCTTACATGAGCGGAGTTAAAATAGAAAAAATATTCGTCACCCCTTACATCCTACCCTCGTATAAAGAACGGAATGACTTCATGCGCCGGCACTATGACGAGATACTATACCCTCCTCTTGAAACCGTACCTTATCGCCTTGCCATCATAAGGCGAAACGAATGGATGGTCAACCAGGCAGAAATCGTAATTGCGTATGTCCGTCATTCCTGGGGCGGAGCGGCACAAACTTTGGAATACGCCGAAAAGCGAAAGAAGAAAATAATTCGACTCGACGGGTAAACCCATCGAGTCGTTTTTTCAGACATAATACTTTATCGTCCTTTTAATATAACCGTCGTTCAAGCTCTGCAATATCATTGCAAAATAATGCCTGCACTCTGTCATTCAAGGAATTCTCACATTCACGCAATCCCTTTGCCATTTCTTCACTAGTCAAGACCTCACGCTCAAAAACGATAACCCACCTTCTGCGTTTCGTCGGTCTGGGTTGCCCGTTGACTTCATATTTGATGTTTGTAAAGATGGCATTTGTTACGCATTTTTTATAAACATCGTCGCACACAGATTCTGCTCTGGATGCGATTTTGCAAATCAGTCTTATCCCTGTCTTATCGTCGCATTCGAATTCATACGATATGAGACGACCGCCTGTCCACGCATTTTTCTCTGACGCAGAAACGATATGGTCGATCGTCGGCGTTGTGCAATACACGCAACTATCTCTTTCTTCCACCCAAGGCAGTCCCAATTTTTCGGTCAAAATCGCTGCGATACAGGACGCATAATCCTTTGCCGATGTAATCAATAATTCAGGCTCCTCGTCCCGTCCGTCGTGAATAAAACCGATATTCAACAACCTTTCTTTCTGATCCGTCGGAATAATTATGCGCCATCTCTCTTCCATGAAATGCAACAATTTCATGCCCCGATCGTAAATGCATTGCGCAGACCAATCCTGATTCTGTGCCACTTCTATTTCCGAGTGAGAACCGTTTATGTACCCCCTGCGTTTACCACCTTTCGGATCTTTCTTTTTCTCAAAGCTGTCGTTTTGCAGGGATGAATTGATGCTTTGCGAAAGAGGCAATAAGTTGCCGAGCGATCCCGATAAAATCTTTACTTCATTCGGGCTATAATTTCTGAATTGATTTTGCCAATACCACTCCGTCGGTGTCTGCGGAAGAATATGCTCGATGGATACTTTTTCCCTTTCGCTCGTTATAAACAATCGCCAGGAACTTAAATTCCCGTCCCTCTGCAGACCTTTTTCACCTGTCAGCTTCGCCTCATATTCGTACAGAAAATATCTTAATCCCCACCACGAATAGAAACCGCCGCCGGAATCGAACATCTTTTTTATCCGCCCGATGAAAGAGTCTAACGCCGCATGGTCATTATCCGTCAATTCATTTAATCTCGCGGTGACTTCGGAAAGTGTACACTCTCCTTTCAAAACCTGCCTGGATTTGTTATAAAACTCGCTGCTCAAATAGCTCGCCTGGTAGCCACCCATACGGAACGAAACAAAGATAAACCTTTCTATCGCTTTGTATAATGCACAACGCTCGTCCGAAGTCGTCTGCGATGCCGTTGACATTGCGGCGACGACAAGAGGACGAAAATAGCCGATACCGATACGATTTAACCTGTCAATGAGTTTTTTCTCTTCATCTGTCGCCTCGTAACCATGATCGAACGGAAACCAACTGTAATACCACGGCTCGGCAAAATTCTGCAAGCTTTTAACATAGTTGTCTATCTCTATGTGCGTCAGAATATGCGCCGAATCCTCTCCATCCGTTTCCTGATCATCCGAAACGTCTTCAGGCTCCTCGTAATCCGTCAACGGCTTGTCCTCTGGCTGATTATCAACCACTCCGCGTTCGGAAAAGACATTCTTGGCTGAAAACCGCCGAAGCAGAAAATGAATATAGTCATCGCCCTTTTTTCTGGAATAATGGAAATAGGTTATCCAATGTGCGCGTAAAAATTCATCATCGGACAACGGATCCTTATTGCGCCCGAGTTGAAAATATATCTCTTTCCAAGCCTTATTGATGTCCTCACGCACCTGGGCTCGCTCCGCGTCGTCATCGACCGCATCGGCTTTAAAGAGCGTTGTCAGATAGATCAGCCTGTTTTTTAATAATTCAAGATTGGTCAGCTTTTTCCCGCGATTGTTCATCGTTTCGAAAGCTACATACACGTCATAGTCGCTGTCTATATCGTGAATATTGAATTTAAGCTGCTGGGTGAGTTTTATATACAGGCTCTCGATACCCTGAATTCCGTATTTTTCATATGTCCGTCGGATATTGCCTGCAAAAAAATGTTTTGCCGCCGACAGATTCTTTGTATAAAACGACTCGGAAACAGTTCCTCCGTCAGGTTCGTCATACACCTTATGCACCAAATAATCGGAGCTGGGATTCCCCTTCTCATAGCCAAATAAAAATGTGGTAATGACAAAATTTGGCGGACGTTTTTTTGAAATATATTTTTCTCTGATCTCTTTTAACGAGCTGTCGCAAAAATAAATCTCACTTTCATCTTGACCCGGATGCAGACTTTTTATAAACGAGAGGATTTCATGGACAAAAATAGAGAACGTCGTAAGCCTTTGCTGTCCGTCCACAACATAATACAGCTTATAACCTTTATTAAGCAGCCACTCCTCCTCCTTGCATGAAGAGCGGTCGCTTGCCCTTTGTATAGAAAGCAATCCCGTATAATGATTTTTCCCATGAGGCAAATTGACCAAATCTTCCCAAAAATCGACAAATTGATCGGTCCCCCATGCATACCCCCTTTGATAATCGGGTATTCGGAATATACTTTCATTAAAAATTTCCGATAAAGATTTTAACTCGTTCGGCATTACAGTTTCCTCTATCTTATTACGCCATGCGTATTTTTCTCTGTCTGACGGTAGCCAATACGTTTTACTTGAATCTCTGTACCCATTTGCTGCAAGTCGCCATTGGCGTCATCTGCGCACCATTAAATCCGCCGCCAGCACATTTCGCGCGTTCATTTGAATCATACTGAACATTCTTACAGAACGCATCAGGACTTTGCCTCCCACACCAGTGCGAACAAGTAGCGCAAATTTTCCAATTGCTCGGAATTGTAGCCATTACTCTTCCCTCCTCAAATTTTATCTAAATATCTGCCAACAGTATTCTGTTATGCATCCATCATGTTGTCGGTCCACAGCTCACACTGTGTCATAACCGTCTGCACCGCATCGTCCATCCCCTCGGGAGGATATTTATGTTTTTTCAGTAATCGCTTAATAAGCAGACGCATCTTGGCTCTTGCAGATTCACGCCTCTGCCAATCAATCGTCTTATTCTTGCGAAGAGTATCTGTCAGTTCTTTTGTAATTGCGATTAACTCTTCGTTTTCATAAAAGTCCTTAATGGCCTGTGGTTTCGTAAGAGCATCGTAGAAAGCCTCTTCATCTGGGGACAACCCCATCGTTCCCCCGCTTTCCTTCTCCCTGGCTATATTTTTCGCAATATTGAGCAATTCCTCAATAACCTGTTCATTTGTCAATAATCCGTTGAGATAGCGATTCATGGCCATTTGCATGATTTCGCTGAACTTCTCGGATTTTACGACATTCGTTCTTTTATAAACGGAAACCTGTTCCTCTATCAATTTTTTCAGGATTTCCACGGCTATGTTCTTCTCGCGCATCTTGGCGACTTCAGCCAAAAACTTCGGATCGAACAGCGAAAATTCCTCGTTAATATCAGAGAAAAGATTGATAACACCATCGCTCTTGATGCTCTGCTTCAGTAGTTCATTAACACGAGCGTTCATTTCGGCCAATGAAATTTTCCCGCCGCCGCCTTTATTCGTCAGTCGAAGCACGAGAACTCTCACCGAATCAAAAAATTCTGCTTCAATTCGGAGATCTTTCTCAACCATCGAAGAACACAACGACAACGCCTGATGCAACATCAAAGCCTGTTTCTCAAATGTATCCTTGTCGCTTTCCTTGCCTCTCGCAATGATGAAATTCACACCTCCGCTTATTGCACGAGCCCTGTCAAGATCTGTCCCTGTAACAAAGCGGCTGTAATCAAACCCGTGGAACAAATCCCGGCATATCGAAAGATGCTCCAGAAACTTCGGGTAAGCGACTTTCCTTATGTCCAAATCTCCGTAATTCTTTTTATCGCGTTTGGTATAGTCGTTCATGGCTTGTTTTAATGCTGCCGCTATACCTATGTAGTCTACGACCAAGCCGCCCTCTTTTTCCCCATACACCCTATTTACACGAGCAATGGCTTGCATAAGGTTATGACCTGACATCGGCTTATATACATACATGGTGGCAAGTGACGGCACATCAAACCCCGTCAACCACATATCCACGACGATTGCTATTTTTAACGGACTACTGTTATCTTTGAATTCCTGTGCAAGCTGCTCCTTTTTATGCTTATTCCCGATTATCGCGCGCCACTCTTCAGGATCTCCATTCCCCGATGTCATTACAACGGCAACTTTCTCCGTCCAGGTCGGACGAATCTTCAGAATTTGCTCGTAAATTTTCATAGCGATGGGACGAGAGTATGCCACTATCATGGCTTTACCCGTCAATAATCCCTCGCGGTTATTTTCATAATGCGTGACAATGTCGTCAACCAAAGACGCTATTGTCGTATCATTACCAAGAAGCGCCTCCATCTGTCCGAGTTCATGCTTACTCTTCTGTATGACCTCGGGTTCGGAGTTGTTAGCCATGACCTCATATTCGGCATCTATCTTTTTCAGCGTTTCCTCATCCAAATGCAAGTTCACGACTCTGCTCTCGTAATACACAGGTCGCGTCGCGCCATCTTTTACCGATTGCGTCATGTCATACACATCGATGTAGTCGCCGAACACCTCTCGCGTGTTGCGATCTTTCAATGATATTGGCGTTCCTGTAAAGCCTATGTATGTGGCATTCGGCAAAGTATTCCTTATGATTCTTGCCGTCCCAACAGTAATTTTACCGGTTTTAGGATCAACCTTTTCTTTCAGACCATATTGTCCACGATGCGCTTCATCTGCCATAACGATGATATTTCTTCTCGTAGAAAGAGCCTCTTCAGACTCCTCAAACTTCTGCATCGTGGTAAAGATAATCCCATTTGCGGCTCTGCCGTCCAGCCAATCCTTTAAGCCGATTATCGGCTTATCCCCTTTGCGGAGATGCTTATTCCTCTCGATATCCTGTTCCGAAAGCTTGCGCTTATCTGCTTGTACAGGCGTTTGCCGCAAAAAACTCCGGCATTTGGAAAACTGACCATATAGCTGGTCGTCCAAGTCGTTCCTGTCCGTCAAGACCACGATTGTCGGACTATCAAGCGCCTCTTGGAGCAAATGGGCATAGAACACCATAGAAAGCGACTTCCCGCTCCCCTGGGTGTGCCAAAAAACGCCGCCTCTGCCATCTGTTACGACAGCCTTTTTGGTCGATTCGATTGCTTTTTTTACTGCAAAATATTGGTGGTAGGCTGCCAAGATTTTTATTCGCTCCACCCCGTCGTTGGAAAAACAAATAAAATTCTTGAGAATGTCCAAGAGCCTCTCTTTTTCGAACATCCCTTCGAAAAATGTATCGAATTTCGCCTCCTCGGTATCCTCGTAGTTTCCGTCTTTTGTTTTCCATTCCATGAAGCGATCTTCGCCGGAAGTAATCGTGCCAGCTTTTGAAGTAAGGTGATCACTCATGACGCATATTGCGTTATATACAAACATGGTCGGAATTTCTATCATGTAATTCCGCAACTGCCTGTATGCTTCGGAAACGTCCGTGTCTTCTCTCGAGGGAGATTTTAACTCAATAAGCACCAAGGGAAGTCCGTTCACAAATAAAATGACATCCGGCCTCTTGTTGCTGTTCTCTATAAAAGTCCACTGGTTCGATACTATAAATGAGTTTTTGTCTGGGTTCTGGTAGTCTATAAGGCGAACGATTTCCGACCGTTCCTCTCCATTCTCATAGTATCTGGCACTGATCCCGTTTTGCAGATAATCCATGAAAACTTCGTTCTTTTGCGCCAGTTCGCCTATCTCAATATTGCGCAAGCGAAACAGGGCATCCTGTATGGCGTCCTCTGAAACTCCCGCGTTAATGCGGCGAATCGAGTCTTCGAGTTCTGCATCATACAATGGGCTACGATAGTCGCGCTCGACCTCCGGGCCATACAAGTATCTGTATCCCATTTCTGTCAACAACTGAATGACGGAGTTTTCATAATTGTCTTCAGCGAATGCCATATTCGTTCCCTCCTACACCTCGACGCTTTCCATAAGGTCTGCGTGATAAGTTACTGCATTTACATTCATCTCTTTTACATTATACACCACAGCACGTGGTAATTCCACACTTTTGAGGCCCGCAAACTCAATTAATTTGTATGGTGCATACCAAATCAAATAATCGATGTCGGAGTCACGAAAGACGGACAAAAAAGCAGAATCCATAAACCACCAATGAACATTCCCGCTTACTACTTGACCAACCCTATGCGATTTCACATCAGAAGTTCTCTCCATATAAGCGGACGATTCATCAAGCACAAAAAAGACGACTTTACAGTTCGGATGATTGGATTTATACCTTACAATCTTTTTTTTATGCGTTTCTATCGCCCTGACAAAAGCATCCCTGTAAAATGTATAATTATGGTCTTCCTCTGTGGGAAGGTCAGTCTGTACCGATAAAATCAATTTCGCATTAGGAAACCTGTCCATAATGCCACAGTTTCTTAATTCTTTTGTTCGCTCACTCTCTAAAGCTTTGGTCGGGTTTACGAGTTTACCCTTTTTACCGATAAATGCATGATCGTCCACACGCATTACTTCCATCATAAGACCAAATTTATCGCTGAAAAAATCTGGAGGAGGATCAGCTTTCCCCGATGAATTCACCCAATACTTCCAATTTTCTTGCTCGTGTACTGCCAGATAAATGTGTTCGGTATCATCGTTCTGCGGGATTAAACATATGGATGAAGAGGCTTCACCCTGGAAATGTTCTATTATTTCCGATTCGTTATCGAACAAGTCCATCGATTCCTCCTACAAATCATAATTTA
>ERZ1673742.620-NODE-620-length-41602-cov-14.661540_pt1 | contig 41602 bp, 63 predicted proteins | sample MGYA00580208_ERZ1673742 | MGnify/ENA primary metagenome ERZ1673742 (study PRJEB41218, sample SAMN15661774) | gut metagenome | host: Homo sapiens | place: Canada: London | collected 2015-08-20/2019-03-30 | study: EMG produced TPA metagenomics assembly of...
ATATATCTAAAATACAAAATTTCATCGTAGTTCGTAGTTTTAAATCTATAAACTTGTAGTAATGTAGTAAACGTGTTGACAAAATTTTACTATTTTAGTATAATATTGTCAAGAGGTGATATCATGTTAGTAAAAGTTTATGATGGTGATTATTATAGTAATAATGTAAGTTCTGTATCTGATTGGATTGATAAAGTTGGTATCGATTCTATTATTGGATGTACTAATCCTAGTATTTATGATGATTACATAAATTATTGTGAAGATAATAATATTAAGTTAAAAGTATCTCATGTTCGATTAACAAAATTTTTATGTGAAAATTACAATTTAGGAATAATTATTAGAAAAGTAAAAGGTAAAAGTTTTAGAATACTTGTTAAAAAAACACACTCTTAATGGAGTGGTTTTTTATTTATTCATTTTTGTAAAAAATTGACAATAAAATATTTTTGTGATATAATAATAGCGTGAGGTGATGTATATGATTGAAAATTTAATTTTACAATATTTAAAACCTGAATTATTAATATTGATACCAGTATTATATTTGATAGGTTTAGGACTTAAGAAAGCAGCTTTTATTAAGGATAATTATATTCCTTTAATATTAGGTGCTATTGGTATTTTAGTGGTATTTTTCTATCTATTAGGTGTTAGTGGTTGGAATATCAATTTAATTTGGATAAGTATTGCTCAAGGTATTTTAGTTGCTGGTGGTTCAGTTTATATTAATAACCTATACAAACAACTAATCGTTAAAAAGTAGGTTATTATGACTGAAGCAGTAGTTGTAGCTTTAATAACTGGAGTATTAGCTTTGATAGGTTCTGTAATAGGTAGTTTTGCAACAAAGAATAAAGTTGTAGACGATATTAAAACGGAAGTAACAAAAAATCAAGCTGTTACTGATGTTAAAATTGATGAACTAACTAGAGAAGTTAGGGAACATAATAATTTTGCTAAAAGAATGCCTGTTGTTGAAGAACAAATTAAAGTTATAAATCATAGGATATCCGATCTTGAGAAAAAATAAGTGAGGTGACTTAAATTGGCTGGTGGAAGAAGAAGCAAATACGAAAGCAACATTTTACCGTATTTAGACTACATAGACAAACAATTAAATAATGGTGCTACAGAAAAGCAAGTTGCTAAATCGTTAAATATTAGTTATGCTTCTTGGAATAATTACAAGCTCCAGTTTAAAGAACTTGCTGATTTGTGTGCTAAACCTAGATGTCAATTGGTCGATCAGTTAAGAGGTAAATTAGTTGAACGTGCTTTAGGTACAAAAGTTGAAGAAAAGAAAACATACATAAAACAAGATAATGATGGTAAAGAAACAAAATATACAGAAATTACTATTAAAGAATTACCACCAGATACAACAGCTATCTTTGGTGCTTTAAATTTGTATGATAAAGACTATGTTAAAGATAGAAAGAATTATGAACTTAAGCAGCAAGAATTAGAGCTTAGAAAACAATTAAGTGAGAATAGTAGTTGGTAAGTTATTTATGTATGTGAATAGTAGTTGGTAATATTTTTTTAAGTATATTAATACCCTTATGGGTATTGGTATAATGAAGTATATTAAGATGTTTATCCCTTTCTGCTTAGTATACTTCCTTATGCTAGTAAGTAATAACTAATATGCTAGAACATTGTTGTGGTACTGGAATATTATTAGGAGGTGCTATATGTACTACACTAATATGCATTCGTTCTATACGAGTAGAGATTGGAATGATTTATTAATCAATCTTAAGATGTCAAGAGTTAATAGTAATGGTGAACTTATTTGTGAGCATTGTGGAAAGCCTATTGTTAGGAGCTATGATTGTATAGGACACCATGTAAAAGAGTTAACATTAGATAATGTGAATGATGCAAGTGTATCGCTTAATCCTGATAACATAATGCTTGTGCATCATGCTTGTCATAATGAAATACATAAACGCTTTGGTTCATATACTAGACACGTTTATATTGTTTGTGGTGGATCACGAGAAGATAGAATGCAATGGGTTAATGATAATAGTGTAGCTGGTTGTTTAGTGTGTGAGATTGTCAAGATAAAAGAATGTATTTGTATTGGTGATAGTAATAGATGTGATGACAATGCTTTTGCTATTCGTGATTTACTTATTGATATGATTAAGTGTCGTAGAGGTAAATGGATTAATGCTTACGTTGTTGGCGAATACAAGTACACTGGTGAACGTGAAAGACTTGCGAATAATTTAGGAGCTGAAATTATTGACTTGGATGATATCCCCCCCTACCAATAGTAAAAAAATTTACTTGAGGGACTGTACGGGGAGCCTATTTTCACACGCAACTGAAATTTTGATTTTTTGATTTTTGAAAAACTGAAATTTTTAAAAATTAGACACTATATATAAAAACTATAAAAATGGAGCGTGATTTTTAGATGGAAAGAAAGCAAGAATTACTAAAACTTTTTGATAAATCACAAACTAAAGAAATAGTTATCAATTTAATTGATGAAATGTTGTATTTAGAAAAAAGATTGGTTGATTATAAACGAGAACTAAATAATATTGCAATTACTCCACAAACAAAAGAGAAGTTTAAGTTTTATCATTCACTTTATGAAAAAAGCCTTTCGCAATATACCAACATTACAACTAAACTCGCAAGTATTTTGAATAAAGAAGAAGTTGGACAAGATTCGCCTTTACAAGCCTATTTCAAAAAATTAAAAGGTGATAAATAATGTCTTGGCTTGTTAAATATTATGAAGATTGCAAGCGTAAAAAAACTTTAGTAGGCGATAAAGAAGTTTTACTTCTTGTTGGTGAAGAAATGTTAATGGAACTTAATAATCTAATTGTTGATTTAGATAATCCTGAATATCGATACGATACAACCAAAAGCGATTTAATGATTGACTTTATGGAAAACTGTATTCGTTTAACTAAATCACCTTTCTACAATCAACCGATGAAATTAATGCTTTGGCAAAAAGCATTTATCGAATGTTTATATTCGTTCAAGATTTATGATAAAGATTTAGATAAATGGGTTGATAGGTTTACAGAAACGCTTTTATTGATTGGTCGTAAAAACACCAAAAGCGAAACTTCTTCAGCTATATGCCTTACTGAAATGTGTATTGGTGGTGAAGGTATGGATATCATTACAGCTTCCAATACTTACGATCAAGCATTAATCTTGTTTGAAGCGTGCGACACAATGAGAATGCTTATTGATCCAACTAATACAGACACTTGGAGAAATAGACAAGGTTTAACTTGTTTATATAACAATAATAAAATCCGTACTTTATCAGAAAGAACAAGAAATAAAGAAGGTAAAAACATTGATGATGCTGTTGTTGATGAAGTACATGAAATGCAAGATGATAGTTTAATAAATCCTATCGTTCAATCAATGTCAATTAAGGAAAATAAGAAACTAATCAAAATCACTACTGAAGGATTTACTAACGATGGTTATCTTGATAAGGATTTAATTAAGTATCGAAAAATTATTAAAGGCGAAGATACCTCTATTTCTGCTAAACGCTGTTTGCCTTGGCTATATACACAAGATTCAGAACAAGAGGTTTGGAATACGGATGATAACGGAATATCACAGGCTTGGCAAAAAGCAAATCCTACACTTATTTATAGGGTTAAGAAATGGTCTTATTTGCGTGATCAAGTTGATGAAGCAAGAAAAGATAAGACTAAGCGTATCTTCGTTCTTTCTAAAGACTTCAACTTCAAAATGAATAATGGTGAAGCGTGGTTAATGAAAGAAGATTACGATTATGAAAGCAGCTTTAATATTGAAGACTTTAGAAATTATTTCTGTTTTGGTTCGGTGGACTTAGCTGAAACAACCGACTTAGTGTCGGCTAAAATAATGCTTATTAAAAAGAGTGATCCAACCACTAAATACATATGTAGTCATTATTGGATTCCAGAAAGCAAACTAGAAACTAGTCCTGACACTCAAGCTGGTGCTAAGTATCGTGAATGGGCTAATGATAATTTACTTACAATTTGTCAAGGAAACGATGCTGATTTAGCAGCTGTTGCTGACTGGTTTTATAGCTTTCAAGAAAAGTATGGTATTCGATTATTTAAATGCGGTTATGACCAAAGATTTAAAAATGAATGGATTAACCGAATGAATTATTACGGTTGGGAAGATAAGAAAGACTTAATAATGATTAACCAATCACCTGATATTTTACATACACCTATCAAGCAAGTAGAAGCTGATTTAAAAACTAAAAAGATTATTGGATTAAATGCAATTGATAAGTGGTGTCTTGGTAATGCTGCTTTAAAAGTTAATAATCAAGAGCGTTCTATTTTATGCAAAGTTGATGGAATGGCAAGTAAAAGAAAAGATGGTGCTGATACATTAGTATTTGTGCAAGAAGTCTACAATCGTTTTAAAAGCGACTTGTTAGATTATTTACCTGAAAAGGAGGAAAAATGAATTATCCTAGTATTGTTGTCGAGCTTTCAAATGATATTAAAGAAATTGAAATAATTCCTATAGGTGATGTTCATTTTGGATCACCTGAATTCAATAGTAAATTATTTGATGAAACGATAGATAAAGTTAAAACGCAAGAAAATTTATATTGTATCTTGCTTGGTGATTTAATCGAATGCGTAACAAAAGATTCTGTTGGTGATTTATTCACTCAAGAAGGAACACCACAAACACAAGCAAATGCAATAATTGAAAAATTAAAACCAATAAAACATAAGATTTTGGGAATGACAAGTGGGAATCACGAAAATAGAGTTTTTAAATCTACTGGTTTTGATATCAGTTACTATATTGCTGATAGATTAGAAATATTAGATCGATACAATAAGAGTTCATTTATATTGTTCATAAAGTTTGGAATATATAGAGGAAACATAAAGAAAAAACATTCTTTTAGTGTTGTAATTTCTCATGGTGTAGCTTCTTCAAATAAGAAAGCTGGTAAATTAAATGCTTTGCTTAAAATGAGTGAAGTTGTATCTGGTGCTGATGTTTACATTATGGGACACGTTCATGATTTTATATGTACTTATGAAGAAAACTTTATTGTTGATCCGCAAAATAAACTTGTTAAATGTAAAGTTTCTTGTTTGCTTACTCAAGGTGCTTTTCTTGATTTTGGAGGGTATGGATATGAAAAAGGTTATAAACCATTAGCTCAAAAATATGGAATTGTTACTCTTGGTTATATAGTTAAACATAGAAATGATGAAAGGTATGTGAAAGTAAGGAGTTAGATATATGGGTATTTTAGATATATTTAGAAAAAATAAAAATAATAACAAGAAAGTAGCATTTTATCTTGATGGAAGATACCCTTGGTATTCACAATTTGGAAAAGATATCTTTTTAAGTGATGTTGTAAAACAAGCAATAATGAGTATCGTAAACGAACTTGTAAAACTTGATATGGTACATGTTCGTAAAAATAATAATGGTGAATACATAGGTGTTAATGGTGATATTCAACGAGTGTTAGATAATCCTAATCCGTTAATGACTTCTGTTGATTATAAAAGTAAAGTGTTTACTAATTTATTGTTAAATGAGAATGCTTTTGTTTATCCGATGTATGAAAATGGAAAACTAAAAAGTTTGTGGCCTTTGCAACCTGTATATGTTGAATGGCGAAAAGATCCAACTAATAACTTATGGATTTATATGAAGTTTGGTAATGGCTATGAATGTGAATTACCTTATGAAAATATTATTCACTTGAGAAAAGATTTTTCAGTAAGTGAATTTATGGGTGGTAATGAAGATGGAAAAGCCGATAATAAAGCATTGCTTGAAACACTAGAAATCAATAATGTTTTGTTAAAAGGTTTGGCTAAAAGTTTGAAAATGCAATGTTCTGTTAATGCTGCTATCAAAATGAAAACAATGGCTAATATAGAAGCACAAAAACAAGAAATTACGAACTTTGAAAAGAAGCTCGAAAATAACGAAAGTGGTATTTTACCTTTAGATATTCAAACTGAATTTGTTCCAATAAATAAACAAATTCAATTGTTGGATGCAACAACGCTTGAATTTATCGATAAAAAGATATTAAGAACATTCGGAGTTAGTATTGCGATAGTTGATAGAGATTATACAGCAGCTCAATACGAAGCATTTTATCAATCAACTTTAGAACCTATTGTAAAGATTGCTGTTGAAGCTCATTCAAAAGGCTTATTCAGTGCAAGAGAAAATGGCTTTGGTAATAAGATTATGTTCTATACTAAAGAACTGATCTTTATGAATACGCAACAAAAGATAGCGTATTTTGATATTTTAGTTGATAGTGGAGCTTGTTATAAAAATGAATTAAGAACAGCTTTTGGTTTAAGGCCTTTGCAAGAATTAGAAGGACAAATTGCTGAATCAAGTAATAAAACTAATGCTGAAAATAACAAAGAAAATAACAAAACAAATAGTGATCCTGGAGGTGTAGATAATGAGTAAAAAACAATTAGGTTTTTCAACAGGAAAAGGATTTATTGAATATCCTGAATGGAAAACTGCAACTAGTGGTGAATTAATTCTTACTGAGAAAGGAACTTATCAGTTCTACAGTGGTACAGAAATAATAACGATGATTTATTCAGAAGACCCTGTAAACGGTCACATAGGGAGTTTTACACCTTTTATATACTATAATAATTCTGCAAAAACGCTGAATATAGTAAAAGTGGAAATTAGAATCTCATTAGATGGAACAGTAACGTGTGTTAGAACAACTGATGCTATAAATTTGGAAACAAATAAAGATACTACTAGTCAATCTCAAGAGAATTTTATGTACCGTTGTATAGAATAGGAGGTGTAAGTTATGAATAAACCAAAAATTTATGGATTTTGTCAAGCAGGTTGTAAATGGGAAACAGTTCACAAAACTGATTTTGATAATTCGGTAACCTACATTAAACAAACTGCAATAGATGGAGTGTATTATTTAGATCCAATTGCTAATTACAAGATTTATAGCGGTGTACAATCTAATGCTTATACATGTCAAATTAAATTAGCTTTTAAAAATAATAGTTTAGATTATGACTATACTTTTAATATTTCAGAATTTGATAACTATCGTACATATATATATTTTGAAATTTTATCATTACAAGCAACTTCTACTTTAGTAACAGTTGTATATGAAGTTAATGGCAATCGATATGTAGAAACAATTAGTAGAACAAACATTGATATTTCAAATGCAACTTTAAAAATTAGTGCTAACGAAGTATTAAAGTATAATCCAGATGCTGATATTACAGCTGATTATAACATTCTTAAATTAACAAATATAAGTATAGCTTCCAATAAGTGGACTGAAGATACTACTTATATCGGATATGGTTATAGTTATCGTGCAAGTATTTCAGTTGAAGGAGTTACTAGTGAAATGGTATCTGAAGTTACATTTGGATGTACTGAAGCATTGAGCGGTAATTACGCTCCTGTATGTGAAACATATGATGGTGGTATTTATATTTATTCAAAAGTAAATACTGCAATAAATATACCTAGTGTACTGGTGGTGAAATAATGGCTGTTGGAAGAACAAACGCTGGAAGTCAAGCAAAACAAGAAATATACGGTGTGGTTAACATGGTAAACGTAACCTATCATCCAACTTCAAAACTTTATGTTGAAGAACCACCTGCAGGAAAAGTTTTTAAAGATATTGAGTTACAAAAAGATATTTATCTAATACCTAGTAATATCAAAAAAGGTGTAAAAATTGAGGGTGTTACTGGAACTTATGAAGGAAGTGGATCAACAATAAACACTGTTACAATGACAATTAATGCTGTTGGTTCTGATGTAACAGCTTATTTTAATTATTTGAATAATGGTGATATTGATGTTAATGAGAAAATACTAGCTTTAGGGGAAAGTGAAAGCTTTGAAGCTATTAAAGGAACTATGGTATTTTTCAAAGGAAATACACCTAGTAATATTACGGGTAACGCTCAATTAATAATTGATGGTGTATATCAAATTATGGGTAATGTAACATTTATATTTGAATAAAAAGAGGTGAAATAAATGAATGTAAAAAGAATAAATTTAACTGGAACAACTACAAAGATTGAATTTGCTGATAAGTGTGGTAAATGGTCGGTAAAGAATTTTACTGATAATGATATTTTTGTAGCTTTTGAAGTTGGTGAAAATAATGAATTAGATGAATCTACTTCAGTTAAAATTAAATCAAATTTTGGTCAAGTAGTATTTAATAACGAAAGATTGCAATTTAGTAGTGTGTATGAAAAAAATGCTATTTATATCAAAGGCACTGGTGAAGTAGAAGTGCAACAATTATGCTTTCATTAGGAGGTAATAATAATGGCTGAAAATATATATTTTCCTTTAAGTGGTGCTGGTGGTGGCGGTGGAAGTGAAGCTGCTCCTCATATTACAATCACAGTTGATGACTTAAAATATGATTACAGTGGAACTTTAACCGCAGAACAATTAGCCATCTTAGCTGAAGATAATGCTTACATTAATTTTGATATAGTAATTTCAAGCGATGAAAAGATAAGAATTATTTTAAATAAAACTGTAGTGATACCAAATGAAGGCACTCCTACTAATTATTTATTTGCTGCTGTAATTACTCTGGGTGACGGCGAATCTATGACATTTTCTTTATTAATTACTGTTGAAGATTCATCTTATATTAGTTCAGTGTTTAATCCAGCGTTTTATCTAAAGGGTGTAAAAGTTAATGGAACAGAATTAGATTCACCTAATAATATAGCAGAACTTAATCTTAAAACAATTAATAGTCAATCAATAGTCGGAACAGGAGATATAACTGTTGAAGGTGGTGCTGAAGTAATAGAAAAAGGCATTGACTTAAATACAAACAAATTCACTACAGCTTTAACCGCAGATGAATTTAATAAGTTGAAGAATAATGAGGCTATTATAAAGATTACAACTTCATACTTAGATGTTATTCAATTAGATTTATACGGAGGCAATCCATCTATACTAAATGGAACTGCTGCAGGTGGTGATTATGATTTATTAGTATATGCTATTCCAAGTCCTTTAATAGACAATCCTGCAGTATATATACTATCAATACAATCAAATACATTAGATTCATTTGCTTTAAAAACTGTGTCAGCTTATGAACCAGTATTAAGCAATTCACCTACGAGTACCTATGAGGCAATATCAACTAATCCTCTATTAGGTTTTCCTTCTGAAGAGGCCGATATACCACAATTACACATGTCTAAGAGTATGTGTATAGGAAAAATTACTCCAATAAATAATTATACTGGCTACACTTGGAACGCTGGAACAGATAATAAGCATCTTACTTTTGTAAATGAATTGGCTGAGATATTGAATTTAGAAAATGATGATACAAATTTTAATACTTTCGAAGCAGTATTGAAGCTTAATGAAAATAATCCAAATGCTTCAGCCATTGTAAAGAAATATTATTCATGTATTTTGCATATCTCAAGCAACACTTCTAATTCTTCAGAAGGAACATTCACTATATATGATACTGCTACTAATAAAATAACATATGTAATATTAAGAATATATGCTTATCCAAATGCTTCAAATACTTTCGTAATAGATTATTTAAAAGCATATCAAGATGGTGCGGAAATAACTTCAACATTTGCTAGTAAAATAGAAGCAATTTATTTGAATTTATTATAAAGAATGAGGTGAGAAAAATGAAAGATGAATTTGTAAAACGTTCGCTCAAATGTGAGGTGCGAGCTGAAAAAACTGAAAATAAATATACTATCAAAGGTTTACCGATAGTGTTTAATAGTGAAACTGATTTAGGTCCTTTTAGAGAAACGATAGCTTCAGGTGCTTTAGATAAAACGGATCTAAAAGATGTACGTTTTTTAGTAAATCATGATTTATCAAAAATACCTTTGGCACGTTCTAGAAATAACAATGCTAATTCAACAATGAGATTAAAAGTTACTGAAAGAGGTTTAGAAATCGAAGCTGATTTAGATGTTGAAAATAACTCAGAAGCAAAGAGTTTATATTCAGCTGTTGAACGTGGTGATATTAGTGGAATGAGTTTTATGTTTAGTATTCGTGGTAATGAATGGACCGATGTTGATACAGATAGTCCTTTAAGAACTATTACTGATATTTCACAAGTAGTTGAAGTTTCGGCTGTTACACTTCCTGCTTATGAAAGCACTGAAATAAGTGCTAGAGATAAGACAGCACTGGATAGTGCAAAGGCATCACTGGATAGTGAGCGACAAAAAAGAGAGCTTGAACTCTTAAAAGAAAAGGCAAAATGGCTATAAAAATTTTAGCCGAAACATACCCTATGGGGTATAATTAAAATATGGAGGATGAAAAAAATGAAAGAATTTTTAAAGAAATTAATTGCTTCTAAAGAAGCTCGTGCAAAGGAAATTAAAGAACTTATTCAAAAATCAACAAGCATTGATGAAGTACGTTCTTTAGGTACTGAAAAAGAAACTGTTGAAACTGAACTTGCTGAAGCTCGTTCACAATTACAAGCTATTGAAAATGATGAACAACGTAATGCTGGTTTTAATCCAATGCAAACTGTTGGAACATATTCAGTAGATAATCAAGTTGCAAGAAATGAAAATCCAAGAGCAACAATGGAATATCGTACTGCATTTATGAACTATGTTCAAAAAGGTATTTTAAGTGATTTACTTCAAAAACGTGCTGATAGTGAAAATGTTAGTGGTGATTTAGGTATTCTATTACCTGAAACAATCGTTCAAGAAATTATCAAAGGTGTAGAAAAAGTTTATGGCCAACTTTACTCAAGAGTTAAGAAAACTAACCTTAAAGGCGGTATTAAATATCCTATTGGTAGTTTTGGTGTAAAAGTTTATTGGGATGGAACTGAAGGAACTGATAAAGAACATGGTGTTTCTGAAAAACAAAAAGCTGGATCAGTAGATGGTTATGTTGAATTTACTTATCATATTGGTGAATTCCGTATCGCACAATCATTACTTCAATCAATCTTAACAGTTGATGCTTTTGAAAAAGAAATTGCTAATGCAATTGTTGAGGCTTATTTGAAATCAATGGATACTATCATTTTAAATGGTGATGGTGTAAAACAAGGTACTGGTATTTTAACTGAAGCTAATAAAACTAGTAATTCACGTATTCCAGCAGCTAATGTTATTACATTTAGTGCTAAAGACATGGCTGATTGGTCAGCATGGCAAAAGAAAGTATTCGCTAAAATTCCTCTTTCTATGAGAAAGTTAAGACCTGAATTTGTATTTACAGTTGAAACTTGGGAATCTAATATCTTAACTTTAGTTGATACAAACAATAGACCGGTTTATCGTGAAACTTACAATCCTGTAACTGGCGATGAAACAGCAACATTCAAAGGTCGTGAAGTTGTATTCGTTGAAGAAGAAGGTATTAAATCATTTGATTCAGCTGCTAAAGGTGAATACTTTGGTATGTTATGGGTTCCTGAAAAAGCTTATTCTGTTAACACTAATTTAGAATTCTCTTACAAAAAATATTTTGATGAAAATACTAACCAATACATTACTAAAGGTTTAGTAATTGTTGATGGTAAAGTATTAGATCCTAAATACATTTATCTATTAAAGAAAGGTGAATAGCCTATGCTGATAAGAGATTGTTTAGCTAAAGTGATTCAGCTAGTTAGTCGTAATACTTTGAAAGTTGAAGATTTTAAAGATTGCGAAACAACTTGTGATGTGTTAGATACGTTTGTAAATAAATATCCAGCTAATGTTATTTTTACAGGAAAATTAGGCGATACAACTGTTACTTCTTCAATGACTATTGTAGTTAAAAATGCAAAAGGTGAGACTATTACAAAAGGTAGTGACTATTACGAATTACCTATTGGGAAGTATACTTATAGTGCTTCATGCACTGGTGCAACTGCTATTACTGATGAAGAGTTTGAAATTACATTAGATGATATTTCTCAACCTTCAGCAAAAACTATTGATATTGTTTTTGAAGCTGCTGCATAGAATTAAATGTGAGAAAGTGAGCGTTATAATTAACGCTCACAACCTCACGAATTGGAGGTGCTTATGACTAAAAATGAATTGTTATCAAAAGTTAAAATAGCTCTTGGAAATATACCTAGTCAATTAGATGAAACTATTAAATTATATATTGATGAAACGATTCAATATATGAAAAGTGCTGGTGTTCCAACTAAATTACTAGCTGAAGAAAACATTGATGAAAGGTGTATTGGTTGTATTAGTAGAGGTGTTGCTGATTTATGGAATTACGGAAATAGTGATACTAAATTAAGTGAGTACTTCTATCAACGATGCGATCAATTAAGACATGAGGTGTTAGATAATGAGTAAGCAATATCAACCACAAACACCTTTCAATGTTCCGTTTAAAATCTTAAGTTCAACAATGAGCAAAGTTAATGGAGTAAACACTCCTACTTTTGTTGAAAGTGAAGAAGTTTATTTTTGTAGTGCAAGAGCTTATGTTGGAAGTCCTAAAAACATTAATGATTTATCAGCTGAAGAAGATACTTTAACAATTGATACCTACTTCATTCCGAAACTTAAAAAGAATGATCGAATAAAATTAATGGATGATGACAGCACATGGGAACTTAAATTGTCACCTGAAAATATTAATAGAAGGAATCAATATAGTAGATTTAAGGTTGTGAGAGTTCATGGCTAAAAAATATCGTGGTTCATCAATCAAGCGTGGTAATTATGTTGAGATGTATGGATTTAAAGAACTACTAAATAAAATTGAAGATGCTGGTGGAAGAGTTGATGAAGCTATTAAGAAATGTGTTGACAATTCGCTAGAACAAGTCGGAATGAAAATGCAACTCTTTATGTTAGAGCATAAAGATACAGGCGATACTTACGAAAGTTATAACAAACTAAAAACTGAAATTAAAAATAACAAAGTAACTTCAATGGTTGGTTATGCTGTTAAAAAAGGTGGTTTACCAGCTATTTTCTTAGATGTTGGAACACCTAAACAAACACCTTATTTCTTTAGATATTATGCTGTTGAAAATAGTCGAGAAGAAATAAAAAGAATTCAAAAAGAAACTTTAGAAGAAATATTAAAGGAGTTGAAATAATGCAAGAATTGTTTGATTTGTTTGAAGAAATTGGACTACCTTACTTTAGACAAGGTTCGTTGTCGGATAAAGAGTATCCTAATTCATTCTTTACTTTTTGGAATATTGATACTCCTTTTATTAAGTTTAGAGATAACAATTCTAAAAATTATGTTGAATATATTCAAGTAGGATTTTACACAAATAATGCGAACTTGATTTATTCACAAATGGATGATTTTATAAATCGTGCAAAACAAAAAGGCTTTATCTTAGAAGGTAAAGCAAAAGATACTGATGCTGATCAAGATAACTATTTTGGTAGATTAGTATATTTAAGAATTATCAAGGAGGAAAATTAAAAATGAGTAAAAAATACGCAGATTATCGTGGTTTAAGAGGTTTAGTTGCTGCTGAAATTATATCTGATGATGGTTCAACATTTACTGCTGAAAAGTGGAAAGAACTTGAAGGTGCTGTTTCTTGTTCGGTTGAAGGTGAAGAAAGTTCAGCTCCAATCTATCGAGATAACTTACCAATTAGAAATATCACAAGTGAAGGACCTGATACAGCAACCGTTAATATGGATGTTTTAGCAAATAAAGTACGTGCTTGGTTAGAAGGTAGAACTTATAGTGAAACAAATGATGTTTACATTAAAACACCGAAGAAAGTTAAGAACTTTGTGTTTGGATTTATTGGTAAGAAAAGTGATGGAACTGAAGAAGCTGTTATCATGTATAACACAACTGTAACTGGTGGAAATGAAGAACGTAATACTGAAGATGATGGAACAGATGTTACAACAGTTGAGTATGTATTTACAGGTGCTTACACAAAAACTAAGTTTAATTTAGGAAGTCAACAAGCTCCTGATAATCAACCTGTTAAACGATTGGTTGTTCCACTATCAACTACTGTTACTGAAGAAGCTTTATTTGGTACTTTTACTGATGGTGTATCAAGTATTGATCCATTAACACCAGCTGAAATTATAGCATTATCTTAATAGAAAGGATTAATTAGAAATGGAATTAAAAATTAACATTTATAAAACAAGACTTTGTAGAGAAGTTGAAAAAACTGTTATTGCTAATGCTTTCGAGCTATCAACTGGAGTTTGTGAAGATGTTTTAAATATAATTAATATTGATTTATTTGAAGGTGGTTTTCAAGCGTTATCTGATGAAAGTCAACAAGAATTAGCTATTGATTTAATTAAAAAAGGTTATCCATTTTTTATTCAATTAATTAAAGAAATATTTGAACTTACTGATGATGAATGCAAATGTCTTGCAATTTCTGAAATAGCAAGAGTTGTAATGGATATTGTTAAATACGCATTTTCACAACTTGCTAACTCACTTGGCGGTAAAAACTCAAAAAACTAGCAAAAGGGAGGGGGAAACAATCAACCTCCCTTTATGATATTTTATTTGATTTACAGCTTAGTTTATGTGAAAGATTTCACTTATCGCCTTTTGAAATAAGGAAAGAAAGATTTAGTGAGTTTTGTTTGTTAGTCAAACGATTATCTAATCAAAATAAAAAAACAAAGAAATCAAAGAAATCAGCAAAGGATGATACCAAAGTATTTATCCCTGTAACTGATTATAAATCAATTAAACAAGGGGGTGAGAATTAATGCCTGAAGAAAAGAATTATATTGGTGTCGCTATGGGATTGGATGTTACCGATCTAAAGGCTGGTCTTTCGGAAGCAAACAAACAAATTCAATTAGCTAATAGTGAATTTAAAGCCGCTTCATCAGGTATGGAAGATTGGACTAAATCAACCGATGGATTAACTGCTAAAGTAAAGCAATTAGATTCAGTTTTAGAAATGCAAAAATCTAAACTTGCTGGTTTAGAAGCTGAATATGAAAAAGTTGTTAAAACTCAAGGTGAAAATTCTGAAGCAGCTAGAAAATTAAAAGTACAAATTAATAATCAACAAGCAGCTGTTAATTTAACACAAAAGGAATTTAATAACTATTCCAAAACATTAAAAGAAGCTGAAAGCGGAAACATTGATTTAACCAAAGCAACTTTGAAAAATGGTAAAGCCTTGGATGAACAAGGTGATAGTGCTGAAAAAAGTGGTAAGAAATTAGATGGTCTTAAAAATGTTGGTAAAGGTGTGGCTAAAGGTTTAGCGGCCATTGGAGCAGCTGTTGCTGGTACTATTACAGCATTTCTTTCTTTAGCCGAAAGTACTAGAGAATTTAGAGAGGATCAAGCGAAATTAGATTCTGCTTTCAAAGGTGCTAGTTTAAGTGCTGAATCAGCGAGTAAAACTTATAAAACTTTATTTGGAATAATTGGTGAATCTGATACAGCAGTTGAAGCATCTCAACAAATTGCATTACTTGCAAATAGTGAAGAAGAAGCTGCTAAGTGGGCGGATGTTGCAGCAGGAGTAGTTGGTACTTTTGGTGATGCATTGAAAGCGGAAACTTTCTTTGAAGCGGCTAATGAAACAATTAAGTTAGGTGAAGCAACTGGTGCTTTTACACAAATGTTAGAAGGAACAGGTGCTAGTGTAGATGACTTTAATGCAGGTTTAGCCGCTTGTACTACAGAAGAAGAAAAACAAGCATACATGCTTGAAGTAAGTAATAGATTACTTGGTGAAGCTGGTAAAGCGTATAATGAAACAGCTAAAGATATTATCGAAGCACGAGAAGCTGAAGCTAATTTAACACAAGCTATGGCTGATTTAGGTGCTATTGCTGAACCTATCATGACTACTATTAAAAATCTAACTGCTGATTTACTACGAGAAATAAAGCCTTTTGTAGAGCTTATTGGTAATGGTTTAAAAGGTGCTTTGGAAGGAAGTGCTGGAGCAACTGATACTTTGGTTAAAGGTATTGGTGGCCTTTTAAATATGTTAGTTGAAAAAGTATCTAATACTATTCCTACTATTTTAAATATCGTTTTGCAATTAGTACCACAATTAGTCGAAACGTTACTTAATTCATTACCTAGTTTATTAAATACCATAATTGAATTAACTGTTCAAGTAATTAATATGTTGGGTACTTTATTACCAGATATTGTAAGTAAGATTATTGAAATTGTACCAATGTTAATTGATTCTTTACTTGCTGCTATACCACAATTAATTCAAGCTGCTGTTCAATTTTTACTTGCTATAATTGAAGCAATACCTATTTTAATAGAGCAATTACTAACTGAATTACCTAATATAATTCAAACAATTTTAGATGCTGTTATAAATGCTTTTCCTTTACTTATTGAAGCAGCTATTAAGTTATTTAATGCAATTATTGAAGCAATACCTATTATTATACAATCATTACTTCCTGTACTACCTACAATTATCAATACAATAATTAATTTCTTGATCCAATCAATACCGTTGCTATTAGAAGGAGCTATTAAGTTATTCGATGCGATTATTGAGGCGATACCTATTATTATACAAGCGTTAATTCCAGTATTACCTACAATTATTAACACAATAATTACTTTCTTAATTCAATCAATACCTTTATTGTTACAAGGAGCTATTCAATTGTTTATGGCAATTTTACAAGCTATCCCTCAAATATGTGCTGAATTGATTATACAAATGCCTACAATCATTAGCACTATTGTAAAATCGTTGCTTGAAGGTATTCCTGATATGATAAAAGCTGGTGCTGATTTAATTGGTGGATTAATGGAAGGTATGTTTGATTTTGATATTTGGGGTTCAATTCAAAAATTAGGCGATAGTATTGTCAATGGATTTAAAAATTTCTTTGGTATTAATTCGCCATCAAAATTAATGGAAGATAGAGTTGGTGAATTTTTAGGTGAAGGTGTTGGTGTTGGTCTTATCGATTCAATACCAAAAGTTAAAAAAGACTTAACAAAATTTAGTGATTATGTAACGGATAATTTAGGAAATATTAAATCTAACTTATCAATAAATAGTGATGTTATCAAAGGTAAAAATAGTAAGGGATCTAATAATCAATCTAATAATTATCAAGTTGATGCAAGCATGACAGTTAATTATAACGGTACTCTTTCTAGAAAAGAATTAAGAAAGCTAGAAAACGATAATGATCGAAGACTTTTAAATAAATTGAAAACAGGGGTGGTGTAAATGATTAAGTTGGAATTAGAAAATGAAAGCAAAAATGTAATTAATATTGATGATGATGTTAATTATCAATTAATTTCAGCGACTGGATTTACTTCACCTTCTGCTGAAATTTTTAGGAGTAAATCGCCTAACAAAAAAGGAAGTAAATATAATGGATCAACATTAAACGAAAGATATATTACGTTAGTGATTAAGATATTAGGTGATGTTGAAGTTAATCGAAATAAACTTTATGCTTGGATCGATAGCGAACAATATGTAAAAATTAATTATCAAAACAAACTTAAAAATGTTTATTGCGAAGGGTATATTGAAGAAAGTGATATACCAATGTTTGCTGATAACGAAACAATTGCTGTTAATCTTGTTTGTCCTGATCCTTATTGGAAAGATTTAGAGAGTATTTATACTGATATTAGTACATTAGTGAGTGAGTTTACTTTTCCATTCGCAATTGATAAAGAAGGTATTCCATTCTCAACAATATTAAGTGATAATCAAACAAATGTATTTAATGCTGGTAATGAAACAGGAATAATGATTCAAGCTATATTTAGTGGTAATGTTACTGGATTAAAAATATTTAATGGTAATGATATTTCACAATATATCAAGTTCAAAAATTCACTTACTTTCAACGAAGGTGATTTATTAGATATCAATACTGATTCTTCACCAAAAACAATTACACGAATAAAAGCTGATGGAACAAAAGAAAACATTTTGAAGTATGTTGATGGAAGGCCATTTTGGTTTACGCTTAAAAAAGGTAATAATGTTTTTGGTTACGAATGTAATGATGAAACTTTGGTTGACTTAAAAATAATGTTTAATAACAAGTATCTTGGAGTTTAGCTATGGAATTACTTATTTTAAACAATAACTATGAAGCGATTACTACTTTAGAAGATGTAGAATCGGTTTTATGGACAAAAAAATTTAATGATGTTGGTGATTGTGAATTATATCTTTCATGTAATAAAGAAATGTTAGAAATGCTTAAAATGGATTATTACATTTATCGATACGATGATGATATGATGTGTGTTATTAACGATCGATTAATTGAAACATCTGTTGAACAAGGTAATTATTTAACTATATATGGAATAGATGTTGCTAGTATATTAAGTGGTAGAACTATTTGGCACACTATCAATTTTACAGGTACGGTTGGAAATCTTATTAAAAAAATTTTGAATGATAATATTATTGATCCTGGATCTGATTATTCAAATAGAAAGATAAGTAATCTTGTTTTTGATGATACTAATATTGATGAATTTAATGATAATATAACAATTCAACTTACGGTTGAAAATTATGTTTTAGATGTTATTAAAGAACTTTGTCAACGATACGATTATGGATTTAAACTTACTTTTGATATCGATACAAAGAAGTTTATTTTTAAACTTTATAAAGGTACTGATAAATCGAGTATGGAAAATGATGAATATGTTGAGTTTTCAAATGATTATGGAAATATTTTGAGTACTGAATATGAAGAGGATAAAACTGTTTACAAAACGGTTGCTCGAGTTGGTGGAGTTGAAGCTGAAGATGGAACTCGTTTATTTGTAAATGTTGTTCGTGGAAATGAAAATATAGGACTTAACCGAAAAGAACTTTTTGTTGATGGAAGTAGTGTCAAAAATGTAATGAGTTTAGAAGAAGTTCAACATTTATATCCAGGCGGAACTATTAGCGGATCTTCTTATGTTAAAGATGGTAATGTAATTGCTAAAAAAGAAGCAAGTGGAAATAATTATAAATTAGAAGATGATTATTACGCTCCGCTTTTAACAGAATTAGGAAGAACCGCTTTACTTAATTATAATTTATCATTTTCTTTTGAAGGTGAAATTGACACTATTGATAGTTACGAATATAAAGTGGATTATAATTTAGGCGATATTGTAAAAGTCATTAATGAGTATGGAATTAGTGCAAATGCTGTTATTACTGAAATTTTAGAAAGTGATGATGAAAACGGTTATAATGTAGAACCAAAATTTGAGTATAAAGGAGTTGATAATTAATGCCTATTTATCAAGAAATAAAAACATATAAGAGTGGTTATTACAACCATTCAGCCGCTTTACCTAGAAAATATAATGCTGAAGATATGAGTAATCTATACATTGGTTTATTCAAAAATGGTGTAAAACCAGCTGAAGATGGAACGCTTGGAAGTGATTTAGCTGTTAAATATGTTAGTGGAATGACTATAAATGTTGCTATCGGTAGTGGATTCTTTGGTAATAAGTTTTTCATAAATCAAAGTGCATACAATATTACATTGGACCAAGCAACAGCTTCTAATAGATACGATTGTATAATTATACATGCTGATTCATCTGAAGCTGTCAAAGATACAAGTATTATTGTAAAAAGTTTAGATCATGTTCCAACTATAAATGATTTAATTAGAAATGATATTGTAAACGAATATTGTTTAGCTTATGTAACAGTTGCTGGTCAATCTTCAAATATTTCACAAACTGTAATAACTGATATGAGAGCGAGTGAACTTTGTGGTTTGATTTGTGGAGCGTTCGAAGGCTTTGATAGTGATGAATTATATACTCAATTTACAGCAGCCTTTAACGAATGGTTTGAAAGTATTAAAGATAATTTAGTTGCTAATGCAACACTAATTAGATATTATTCAAGCGAATATATTACAACCGCTGTTAATGAAAAAAATATTCCTATCGGCATTAGTCAATATGATAAGAATTTAGATAGTTTAATTGTTTACGTAAATGGTTTAGTTTTAAATCCATTAAGCGGATACACAATTACAAGTAATAGTCAAGTACAATTAACTTTAGCACTTCCTGTCATTGGTACTAAAGTACAATTTGAAGTTTTTAAATCGATTAATGGATCACAAGCTAATAGTGTAGTACAAGAAGTTGGTGTATTACAAAATCAAATGACAGCTGTTGAAAATAAATTAACATACTATTATTATTGCAACGGTACTAATGACAATATTCAAATTAGTAATCTAGTTAAAGCTTTCTTAAATGCTGGTGATGATTACAGAACAATGAAATTACATGTAATCGGTACTATTGGAATGACTACACCAGCACAAGGAACTGGAGTAAGTGGTAGTCCTTATTCTTGGTTTGATTTTAATATTCAAAGCAATAGAAAAGCTATTGTAGATTTTTCAAGTTGCGGTCAAATAGCACCAACAATAACTGATAGCACTTATAATGTTGTTTTTCACTCAAATAATAACATGCACGTTATAGGAGCAAATGTTGTAGCTGCAAATACTGCAACTAATACCATTATTAGAATTTCAAATACAACGAATGGAGTAGTATTATTTGAAAATTGTCGTTTTTACATTACTGGTTATAAAGATAGTTTAATTGCTTTAAGAGGTACGTTTAATAATTGTCGTGGATCAGTAGCAAACGTTACTGAAAATAGTTACTGCTTTTTACCAGCCTCAAATAGTGTAGTTAAAATTAATGGTGGCGAGTATTACGCATACACTGGCGATAGCACAAAACAAAGTGCAATTGTCGGACAAAGTGGAACTGATGCTGTTAGTATTTTGTATGGTGTAAGCGGTCCAACGTTAGCAAGAAGTGGATATTATCAAACTAATTCATTAATTCAATTTGTTGGTGGCGGTATTTTAAATTGTACTGATTTAATAAGCGAACTTCCATTAGTTGTTGCTGCTGGAATTTCAAATATTAGAGGAACAATTGCAAAAAGTAAACCTAACGTATTGTAAAAGCAAAAGACACTCTTTACGAGTGTCTTTATTTTTTATTTACTTTTTAATTCTTCAATGAACGCTTTCAATTCTTCTTTACTATAGATATTATTCATTGCATTTCTTACTTCATATATTTCTATTTGATCATGTACGTTTCTTTCATTATAAAGTTCAATTTCTCTTTCTAAAATCACTTTTAAAGTTTCTAAATCAAATTTGTTATACATTTTGTTTCCACCTTTGTTTTGTATTTTTATAAGGTTTATCTCTTAACCTTATATATTTATTATACTGCAAATGAAGTACTATTACAAGAGAAAAGTATCTTAAAAAGATAAATTTATTTTTAAAAAATATCTTAAAAAGTCTTGTGTTAGTGCTTCAAATGTAGTATAATAAATTTAAGAGGTAAGGCAATACCTCAATAAAACTAAAGGGGATTTACAAAATGAAATATCATATCACACAACTAACAGCTTACGAAAAACTAGGATACATTGACTTTGAAGATTATCTTAAAGACATAATCAAAGAGCAATTAGAAGAAGCTGAATTTCACGAATTATTAAATACTTATAACGAATATTGCACTAACAACCAATACGAAGAATACTTTTCAAACGATGAAGACTTCTTCCAAACATTCTTTGGAACAATGATTGAAGGTGTTCGAGCAACACAATATGGTGATTATAGATTTTATGATGATTATGTTCAGTTTAACGGATACGGAAACGTTGATAGTTATAGTTCGGATCAAGTCGAACAAGAAATAAAAACTGATAACAGCTTCATCCAATACTTACTCGATTGGCACGATGATTATCATTTTATCGATATTGATAACTTGATAGAACATAAAGAAGAGCTGTTGAAAGAAAGTTATAAATTAATCAAACAAGGTTATTAATTAGTAAGAGGGAGTGAGAAATCACTTCCTTTTAAAATTTTTGTAAAAATTTTCAAAAAATGAGTCAAAACTATTGACAATATACTACAATTGTGGTATAATATTAGTGTAAATAGTTGATAGCGACTATTACAGAAAGAGGAAATAAAATATGAGTAAGTATTCAGAATTTTTAAAACAAAGAAAAGAAAATAATTTAATATTCTTTTTAGGTGAAAGAAATTATAAAGAAACTTCTAAAAGATTTAAAATTATCAATCATGTTATTGATAACGATAATATTTTATTAGTAACTAATAATGTTCAATATTTCACAAACAAACAAGTTTATGTTTTATGGGTTGCAAACAACAAAGTTGTTTATTTAAAAGATTGGCAAGTTAAACCTGTTTATAATTATGAACATTTAGGCGATACATACATTGTTAAATTAAATAGAAACTTTTTCAAATCTTATAATTGCTTTACCAATGAAAATATCTTAATTGAAAAAGAATACAGTTTTGATAATTTAGTAGAAATTGCTAAAAGTCAAGATGAAAATGAAATATGGTTTAAATAAAAGGTTAACGCTTAACCTAAAGCGTACTTTCTTAAAACCAGCTTTGGATGGTTGCAACTCCATCATGTGAAAGGTTGAGCAAGAAAGAGAGTAAAATTATGAAAAAATGTGTACTTTGCGGAAAAGAATTTAGTGGTTATGGAAATAATGCTGAACCACTTGCAAAAGGTTTATGTTGTGATGAATGTAATCAAAAAGTTGTGTTAACAAGAATTATTTTAACAAGTAAATAAAGGAGGTAAAAATATGAAATATTATGTAAGTACTGAATATTTTAAAAATCAAGGTTTAGGATTAGAATTTGTTGCTTCAGATTGTGAAAATACTGAAATAACCAAAGAAGAAGTTGATAAATTAAATTTAAAACGATTGTGGGATTTTGATAAGGAATTTCATAAAACTATAAAATTAAAATGTGTTGAAGAAATTGATGATAACAATGATATTTATATCTTAGGTTATTACGAAGATTAATTAAGGTCTTAAATTGTGGAGTGCAATTGTAGATAAAATTTAGCTGAAGGAAAATAGCGAAATCTTAAACCACTTAAAATTCAATCAATTAGTTAAAAAGTATTCCAGCGATTAAAAACACTCCTTTTAATTGCTAAAAAGAAAGAGGTTAAAAATGACATTAGAACAAATTATTAAATTATTAAAAACGGATGGAATCAATTCAAAAAAATTAGTACGTGAAATGTTAGAAAACGCAAGTGAAAAAGAGTTATGTGAATTAAAAAGATCCATTAGTCAAGCAATTGCAGAAAAGAGGTCAAAATGAGAACTATTAAAGAACTTTTAAAATATTATGATAAAAAGTTAAGACCTAAGTCAAAAAGGAAGGTGAAATGAATGACTTATATAGTAATTGAAAATAAGAAAACTAGAAAAAGAACTTATTTTACAACAAGAGCAGCTGCTATCGAATTTATCAAAAAAGAAAATCCAGATATACCTACAAAAGTGCTTAATAGCTGGAAAACAAATGATATTATTCTAGAATATTTAAAAGATTATAATGTTGTGGTTTTGGTATAAATATGATTACATGCGTTCAATTAATTACAGCTATTTTAAGTAAAAGTAGCGAATATAAGAAAAATGTGCTTTGGAGTAAAAATAAAGATCGGCTTAAAAGAATTTGGGTTAAAATAAGAAATCAAGATAAAGTTCCAACAGGAAAAGTATTTACCGCTAAAGATGAAACACCAAATTGTTTAAATTGTGATTCGCTAGTGTGTAAATTACAATTTACGACTTGTTCAAATTGTGGTAATAAAAATAATTGGCAAAACTATAGCCGAAAAGAATTTGTAAGTGTAGAAGAATAAAATAGTATATAATATTAAATGAGGTGATACATAATGACATTAAAAGAATTAAGACTTGATAAAGGCCTAAGTCAAAGTCAATTAGCTGAAGCTGCTGAAATCAGTATTAGAACTCTTCAACAATACGAGCAAGGTGCTAGAGATATTAACGGTTGTCGTTTAAAAACATTAATAAAATTAAGTAATGCTTTGGAATGCGATATTATTGAAATTTTAACTGATGATGAACTAATTGAAATGATTAAAAACAAAGATACTTTTTTATAAAAAGTATCTTATTCTTATTGTGTTAATACTGCATATGTAGTATAATAAATATAGAGGTTAAGGCAATAACCTACTAAAAACAAAGGGGTACGAAAAAATGTATAAATTATTATTAGATTCTTGTGGAAATCCTGATAGAGGTGAAAATCCTTACAAGCAAATAGAAGGAGCTTGGCGAATGATTGTTGAATGCGAAAGCATTGAAGAATGTTCTAGACAAGTTATAAAGTATTGTGATGAAAACGGACTTGGAGCGAGTAATCTTGCTGAATCAAAAGTGTTTACAATGGATAATAAATATATTGGCTATATTTCTTATAATGGTCGATTTTGGGAAGAATAAGTAATAAAAAAGATACCTTACTTTTGTAGGGTATCTTTTTTATTTGAAAAAATGTATCTTTTTTAGATACTTTTCCCTTGCTTTAATACTTCAAATGAAGTATAATAAATATATAAGGTTGAGGCAACAACCTTATAAATAAAAACTAAAGGGGTTTTAAATTATGTTAACACAAAAACAAGCAATTAGCAAGATTAAGAAAGTATTCAATGAAAGATTCAAACATGTTGAAGATACTTTAGAATTTTACATCGATATCGAACGAGAAGATATTTACGCTTGGCACTTCATCAATCGATTTAAAACAACATACTTCATAATATGCAATCGTAAGAATGGTGAAGTTAAAGTGGTGGAAATGGAATAATAAGTAATAAGACACTTGAGAAATCAAGTGTTTTTCTTTTACACTTTTGGTGTAAATATTTTACGGAAACGTAAATATTTTACGGAAACGTAAATATTTTACGGCAAAATAAAAGCCTTATATATCAAGGCTTTAAATTTGTCTTAGTTAAAGTATATTTCCTTTCGGTGCGTATCTCTAACTAAGACAAATTCTTTAATTAAATAGTGCTTTTACGAAAGCACTTTATAAAAATTTAATCTTATATTCTTTAGTTTTTAAATCATATACAATATGATCGATCACGCTACGGAATAGCGAACGTTTTTCAACATTGGTTAGAGTATCGTATATTTCTAACCAATCACTTTTTAAAAACTCTTCCAAAGCCTTAAAATCGGTTCTAACTGGAGTATCTTCTTTTTTAGCTTTTTCTAATTGTTCTTCTAACTTTTCATATTCAGCATCGTACTTTTCTAAGGTAATACGTTTCTTTTGATAAGAATAATTTAAGCGTTCAATTTCTTCATTGATTTCTGAGATACTTATTTTTGGTTTAGGTTTCTTTTTAGTTTGTTCTACACTAAAACTATAAATATATTTCTCTATTTCAGTATTAAGATTTTCGAGTAAATGTTTTTCAACTATCTTTTCATTTAATAATGATTTAGCACTACATTGGTGTAAATCATAATGTTTTCTACAACGATAATAAATGTATTTCTTATTAGGTCTATTTTTAAACGTAGCATTTAAAGTATAATTGCATTCCGAACATCTTAATAGTTTTGTGAAAATATATTCGTTTTTACTTGATGGAGCTTTAATGGCCTTTGCATTTATTTGTTGAATCTTATCGAATCGTTCTTTAGTTAAGTAAGATCCATTCCAAACATAATCATCCACACCTTTATAATGTCCGTAATACAAAGTGTTACTAAGTATCTTTCTAAAAGAACAAGCGTTGAAAGTAATACCATATTTATCTTGAATATAAAATAAAGTTTTACGTTTGCTATGTGTTAGTTCGTATTGATCAAAAATATCATAAACAATATGTTCTACTTCTTTATCTTTAACTACTCGAATATAATCACCAATTACTTCATTTTTCAAGCCAAACGGTTGCGAACCTGTTATGGCTTCTTTGTTTTTAATCTTATGTTCAAAAACATAATTGATACGTTCAGAACTTTTATCAGCTTCATCTTGAGCTAACATTAAATAAATATGAAGTTTCCAACGACCATCTCGAGTAGTTGTGTCGTATTCTTCTTCGGAACATTCCCAGTTAATATTATTAGATTCCAATATATCTTGTGTTTTATAGTATTCAGGAATATTTCTAAACCATCTATCAATACATTTAAAGATAATCATTTCAAATTTACCAAGTTTCGCATCTTCAATAAGTCTTAAATATTCTTTACGCTTTGCTGTTTTCTTACGAGCGGTTTTACCTTCATCAATATACCAATCTACAATAATATAACCTTTTTTGTTTGCATATTCTTGCAAACCTGCTTTTTGTGCTGGAATAGAAAAGCCATGTTTTGCTGCTTCATCATGAGATACACGAACATATCCAGCAGTAGGTATTAATTTGTTAGCCATAAATTTTCACCATATCTTCAGCATAGATTTTTAATTTTTCTCGACCTTCACCATTTAATCTCGTAAATAAATCTAAAATGTATATTGCATCATTTCCATATAAATTTTTAACATCTTCAATTACACTTAATTGTTTAGTTAGTGGTGGAGCTTCGATAAAATTAATTGGATCTACACCAAAGTATTCCGATAACTTCTTTATTGTTTCTTGCTTTAAATTTTTAACCGTTCCATTTTCGTATTTTTGAATAGCGGCTTTTTTAACACCTAAAATATTTCCAAGTTGTTCTTGAGTAAGTTTCCTTTCTTTTCTAAACTTTTTGATATTCTCACCAATTGTCATTCATTAACACTTCCTTTCTATTCAATAGTATCTTAAAAGATATCAAAAGTAAAATAAAAACATCTTAAAAAGGGTTGTTTTTTTAAAGTTATTCTAGTATATTAATTTTGTAAGTATCTTAAAAGTATATTTTATATAACTTTTAATTAAAAAAAGTTAAAAAAAAGATACAAAATACTTGACACAATTTACAAAATATGGTAAAATGTTTGTGTCGTTAGTGATTGTGAGGTGAATCACATGTCTAAAGATGAATTATCTAAATTTTTGAAAGAAGCAAGAACCATTGCTGAAAGTAATAATTATGCTTGTGCTTTTGGATTTTTAGAAACTGTATTAGAAGTTTACGTTGAAGGAGGTGAAAAGAATGGTTGATACAAATTTATTAAAAAGCAAGATGATTGCTCATGGTGATAATTCCAGCAAATTAGCGGATGCATTAGGAATTGCTAAAGTAACACTTTCTAGAAAACTAAATAACATTGCTGATTTTACTAATCGAGAAACAGCGTTCATAGTTAATCGATACAATTTAACACCAGATGAAACAATCAACATTTTCGGATTGAATAAAAATGAATGTAGTTAAGTTTTTTGAAACACTCGCTAAAATTATTAGTGAGCGTGAAGGTGTTAATGTGAAAGTAGAGATTAAAAGAAAGGAGTTAAAAAATGAGAAAATTTAAAACCGATGCCAAACTAATTAAAAACGGTATGACCTTTTCAGTTGGTAACAAATTATATTTAAAAGTTGGAAATACGGCGATAGTAATAGATCCTAGTAAGTATGTTGATTTTAAAAACCTTGTAAAAAACAACAATATTAAATACATCTTTAAATCAAACGGAATCGCTTTAGTTGAGGAAGTAGCGGAAGACAATGATTAAATTAATGGATCATCAAAAGCAAGCATTAGTTGATACCGCTCAATATAATCGATGTGCATACTACTATGATATGGGCTTAGGTAAAACTTATATAGGTTCTGAAAAAGCTGTTAGTTTAGGAAAGAACATTCTTGTTATTTGTCAAAAGTCAAAAGTTAGTGATTGGTATAATCACTTTACAGAACATTATGGTAGTTTAACTTGTTTAAATAGCATAATTGATTTAACCAAAAATAAAAATATAGATTTGTTTTTAAATAGGTGTTTAAACGAACATGGTTTTGTAATTGGCATTATCAATTATGAACTAGCTTGGCGAAGACCTGAATTAATCAAGTTAAAAGATTTCACTTTAATGTTAGATGAAAGCTCATTGATCCAAAATGAAACAACAAAGCAAGCAAAGTTTATTCTAAATAAATTAAATCCAACTAACGTAATACTTCTATCGGGAACACCTGTTAACGGTAAATACGAGCAGCTTTGGAGTCAATGTCATTTACTTGGTTGGAATATCTCTAAAAAGCTATTTTATCGCCAATATGTGGCTTATTCTGTTGATTCGGAAGGTTATCCTATAATTACAGGGTACAAGAATGTGGAACGCTTAAAGGCCAAATTAAAGGCTTATGGAGCGGTATTTATGAAAACTGAAGAAGTGCTTGATTTACCAGCTCAAACTTTTATTGATATAAAATGCGGTGAAACGAAAGAGTACCAGTATTTCAAGAAACATTCTATTGTTGAAGTAGAAGGTAAACCGTTGGTAGGTGATACTACATTAACTAATTTACTTTATCAGCGTATGCTTTGTTCACAATTTAACAAAGAAAAGTTAGATGCATTTGAAGATATTCTCAATAGTACGAACGATAGAATTATAGTCTTTTATAACTTTAATGAAGAACTATCTAAATTGCGTGAAATTGGGCTTAAAAATGGGCGACCTTTGAGTTTCTGCAATGGTAGTGAACGAGATTTAGGGAACTATGAAAAATGCGAAAATGCTTTAATTTTGGTGCAATATCAATCAGGTGCTTATGGTTTGAATTTACAGAAAGCTAATAAGATTGTGTATTTCAGTCCACCACTTTCAAGCGAACTATTCGAGCAAAGTAAGAAACGTATACATAGGATCGGACAGGAACAACCATGTTTCTATTATCAATTAAAGAGTGGTATTGATTATAGAATTTATGATGTTTTAGCAATGCGAAAAGATTATACAGATTTTCTATTTGAAGAGGATTTAAAAAATGTACGTTAAACATGGAAAAAAGAATACTAGATTATATAGAATTTGGTTACAAATGAAAAATCGATGCTTTAATATCCGAACAAACCGTTATAAAGATTATGGTGGAAGAGGTATTACTGTATGTGATGAATGGAAAAACGATTTTACAAAATTCTACGATTGGTCAATTTTAAATGGTTATCAAGAAAATCTTACAATAGATAGGATTAATAACGATGGAAATTACGAACCATCAAATTGTAGATGGGTAACTGTAAAAATACAAAATAGAAACTCTAGAAGTAACCACTTAATTACATTTGATAATGAAACACATACTCTTATTGAGTGGTGTGAAATTAAAGGACTTACTAAAGCAGCTTTACAAAATAGACTTAGATATGGTTGGTCAATTGAAAAATCATTAACTACACCTGTGAGAAAACACAAAGTATATGTTAATAGTAAAGGAGCTGTTCAAAAATGACTAAAGAAGAGTTATTTACTGAAAATCAACTACTTAGAGAATTAGTGCAAAAGCAAGCAGCTATAATCGAAGCTGTTGAAAATTATATCGATTATTATGAAAAGGAGGATTAAATGAATAAAAAGATTACAACAAATTGTACTGCAGAAGAACTACGTAAAATAGAAGAACGTTACTTAAAAGGTGAAGTAACAAACGATGAATGGTCTAGAATGACCGTTGCAATGAGAATACACCTCAATAGATTTTTAGATAAAAATAAAAGAAAGGAAATTAAATAATGGACTTGACTGTATTTGAAAAGAAGTATTTGGAATCATTTAAGCAATTAAGTGAATTGAAAAAAGAGCAAGATAGACTTGCTGAAATCGAAAAGAATGTTAAAGCTGAAATTGAAAAAGCAATAGATGACAACGATATTGTATCTGTTAAAAATGACTATGTAACTATTACTCGAGTTGCTGAAAGTACTAGTACTTCAATCGATCTAAAAGCTTTGCAAGATAGAGAACCAAAATTGTATGAAGATTTAATCGCTGATTATCCAAAAGTAACTAATAAGAAAGCTTACATAAGAATTGCGGTGAAGTAATTGGCTGCTGAAAAGCAATTTGAAAACAAAGTTAAAAAGTTTCTTGATGAACAAGGTTGTTATTACATAAAAACTCATGGCGATCGATTTAGTAAGAAAGGTGTTCCTGATTTAATTGTTTGTTGTAATGGATTCTTTTTAGGTGTTGAACTTAAAGCATCTAATGGTAAACCTAGTGAACTCCAAAAATATCACGTTGAAGAGATTAAAAAAGCTGGTGGAATAGCATTAATTTTATACCCTAGTGGGTATGAAGAGTTTAAAGAATTGGTGCTATTTTTGAAAGGTTTTGAATCAATAAAAATAAACTAATTTGTTTATTTAGTTTTCACAAAATGAACACAAATCATTCTCAGTACTATCAAAATATTGTTATTTAATTAACAATTGCATAGGAGTAGCTATGAAAATATTAATATGTGTGCTAGGTTATCTGATAATTCAAGGATTAGTAATCTTGTTTATGGAAAGAAAGGAGGAATAAATGCAAGTTAGTTATTCTCGTATCGATACTTTCAAACAATGTCCGTATAAATACAAATTAATTTATATCGATAAACTTGAAACTAAATTTAATTTAGATCCAACAAATGCGTTGGTATTAGGAACTGCTTTACATACTGGAATTGAAAAAAACGTTTTGGAAGCAATTAAAGGATATTATTCAAATTATCCAAGCGTAACACCTTTAATGGTTAATGAAGCTATCAAGCTAGAAATAATGATTGAAAAGGCCAAAGCGATATTACCTAAAGGTGAATATGAACTTTGCCTTGATGATGAAGATTACATAGGTTATATGGATTTATTAGTACCGGTTTATCAAACAAATATTAATCATGCAAGATATGATGAAAATGGTAATGTAATTGATAATGATGGATATGAAGTTAGTCAAGATATTATTGGTTATGACTTATACGATTTTAAATATTCAAATAATGTTGACAATTATTTGAATAGTGGGCAATTACATTTGTATAAGTACTATTTTGAAAAGTTAAATCCGGGAAAGAAAATACGTAATTTAAATTATGTCATCGTTCCAAAAGTTAAATTGAAACAAGATGAATACGAAAGTATTGAAGAATATCGTAAGCGACTAATTAAAGAATGTGAAGCTCAAAATATTAAAATTGTACCTATTGAGTACAATATTCAAAAAGTTATTGATTTTTTGACTGATAGCAAACATTGCGTCGAATGTCAAGATTTTAATAAAAAGCCTAACAAGTTCTGTTTCTTTTGCGATTTTAAAAAGTATTGTGAAAGTAATGGAAAGTTAGATTCTAACATTATTTACCCTAAAAAAATAAAAGAAAGTGAGGAAAAGTAAATGGGACAAAAAGTGTTAATTTTAGGTGAAAGTGGAACTGGTAAATCAGCTTCAATGCGTAATTTTCATAGTAGTGAAATATTACTAATCAATGTAGCTGCTAAACAATTACCGTTCAAATGTAATGGAGGTAAATTTGAAAGTATCAATACTGATAGTTACCGAGAAATTAAGAAAGCAATTGCTGCAACTAATAAATTAGTAATTGTTATTGATGATAGCCAATATTTAATGGCTAATGAATTCATGCGTAGAGCGACTGAAAAAGGATTCGATAAGTTTACGGAAATCGGACAAAACTATTGGGATCTAGCTCAAGCTATTAATGAGTTACCAGAAAATAAAATTGTTTATGTTATGAGTCATATCGTTAGAGATGACAACGGTAATGAGAAAATCAAAACAGTTGGTAAATTGCTAGATGAAAAGATTACTGTTGAAGGTATGTATTCAATCGTTTTAAAAACTGTTGTAGAAGATGGAAAGTATTATTTCCAAACTCAAAACAGCGGTCATGACACTTGTAAATCGCCAATCGGTTTATTTAATAGTTTCTTAATCGATAACGATTTAAAAGCTGTTGATAAAGCTATTCGTGATTATTATGATTTGGAACAACTTGATTTTGTAGATGAAATTGATCGTATCGATAGAAAACTAGCAAAACAAGCTGAAGAACCAAAGGAAGAAGAACAACCTAAACGTTCTCGTAGAATTGTTGAAGAAAAAGAAGAACAACCAAAGAAAACTTTAGCTGAAAAAGTGGCGGACTTTCAAAACAAAGAACCTGAAGCTGAAGAAGTAACTGAAGTTCCAACTCGTAGAAGAAGAGTTGTCGCTGAACCATCAATTAATGATGTTCCAACTGAAGTTTTAGATGAAGTGAGTGAACCGCAAACTGAAGAAGCTGCTCCAGTTCGTAGAAGAAGAATTAATGATGTTGCAAAAGAACAAGCAGCCGAAGTTCCTGCTGTTGAAGAACAACCTGGTCGTAGAAGAAGAAGAGTTGCTGAATAATGGAACAAGTAATTAAGTTATTAAAAGAAGAATATGTTATTGACAGCATAGCTTTCGCTATAAAACTAAATCGAAAATTATTATCGGCACACCATATAAATAATATCGATTCAGTAGAACTTGAAGTAGAATTTGAAGTCGCTGAAAGGATGATTAGACACGTATTTATGGAAAACGACGATATTACAAATGCAATAGTTGACTATGCTTTTAAAAGTGTTGCAAAAGAAGTCATGAATATTATTTATAAAAAGGAGGAAAAGAAAAATGACTAATTTTAATAAATTATACGATGCTAAAGAATTACAAGAAAGCATCCAAAAAGCAAAAGAAAACGGTGGGAATTTTGAAGAAGTTCCTGTTGGTAAATATGAAGTAAAAGTTGAAAAAATTGAACTTGGTGAAACTAAAGATGGTAAACCAATGGGTAAGATCCAATTTAGAATTGTAGAAGGTAAATATAAAAAATCTTGCTTATTTTACAATCAAGTGTTAGTTGGTAAAGATAAAGAAACTGGAAAACTAACAGCTTTCGGTATACATAATTTTAATCTATTCTTAAAATCACTTGACACTAGAGTAAATGTAGATTTCGAAGATTTTGACCAATACGCTAATATGCTTCTTGATGTTGCAGAAGATGTTGAATCACTTACATACGCTATTCAATATGGTAAGAAAAACGATTTTCCTACATTTAAAGTGTTAGATATTTACGAAGATTAGATTAAGCATATCCTAACCTTTGGGGTATGCTTACAAAAAACAATTTAGTATACCCTTACGGGTATTGGGTATTAGAAAGAAAGGATGAATTTATGAAAAAAACAAAATTAACAATTAACGGATACTTATTAGATAGAATGTTCAATATTGAAAAATTAGTAAATAACGAACCTGATTTATTTAATGAATTATGTGAAAAGTATCCTGGTGAAGAAGGTATCAACTGGATTGAGGTTGGTAAAAAAGGAAAGTCAATTAAAAAGGTTGTTGAAACTCCTGAAATTAAAGAAGAACCAAAAACTGAAGAAGTTAGTGAACCTGTTCAAGAGGTCATTGAAGAACCTAAACAAGAGTTCCCTGAAGATTTTCAACCTTTATATAAAGTTGGTGAAAAACTTAAAATTGAATATCTCGATGGTAAAAAGCGTGAATCAATTACTATTACAAGTATTCATTTAAATAATGATAAAACACTTTATTATTATGGCTATACAATTGATGAAACAGGCGAACATAAAGAAATGGCTGAAGATTGGCTAGTGGATCACGAAGTATTACAAGCTACTTGAATAGAAAAATCTTACGATGATATTAACATTGGTGATATTATTTTAGAACCAAAAATCAAAACTTATCCAAATAGTAACCTATGCTATTTTGATGAAATAGATTGCGATTATTTAAAAGTTGTTGAAAAAACTAAAGAAGGAAGTTTAAAGACAATAAATATTAACACTAACAAACCAATGGAATTAGTGGGAGCTAGTTATTGTAAAAGTTTTAGAATTAAACTTTAAGGAGTGAATATGAGTTCTATTGATATTTACGAAGAAGAAAAAAAGAAAGATAAAGACCATATAGCTACTCCAAGGTGGGTAGTTGAGGAAATTTATAAAATTATTGATATTGAAAAATATAAAAGCATATGGTTTCCTTTTGATCATTATGATAGTGAATTTAAGTTAAAAGCTGACGAATTAAAATTAAAGTATAAAGCTACTCATAAGTTTGACGACTTAGGAAATGACTTTTTTATAACTGATCCGCCAGAAGAATGCGATTTAATGATAAGTAACCCACCTTTTAGTATACAAAATGAAATAATAGAACGTAGTTTTAATTTAATTGATAGAGGGCTTATTAAATCATTTTGTTTGCTTTTGCCTTTAGCGACTTTAGAAACGCCAGCACGTGCAAATATGTATGAAAAATACGCTGATAAATTAAGCGTAATTATTTTTAAAAAACGTATAAAATTTTTAGGCTGCAAAGGATCATTTAATAAAGGCTGCTGCTGGATCTGTTATAACGTAGAAGCAATAAAAAATAAATTAAACTGGGTATAAATAGGAGTGAAAAAGGTTGCAAGTAATTGATATTGAGCTAAGCAAACTTAAAGAATATGAAAACAACCCAAGAAACAACGATAAAGCTGTTGAAGCTGTTGCTAATAGTATTAGAGAATTTGGTTTTAAAGTTCCAATTATTATTGATAAAAACAATGTTATTGTTGCTGGACACACAAGATTAAAAGCAGCTAAAAAACTTGGTTTAACTGATATTCCAGTAGTTAAAGCTGATGATTTAACAGAAGACCAAGTAAAGGCTTTTAGACTAGCTGATAATAAAGTATCAGAAATTGCTTCATGGAATGAAGATTTATTACTAGAAGAATTAAAAGCTATTAATCTTGATATGACACAATTCAACTTTGAAGAACCTTTGGAAATTACTGAAGAAGAGGATTTTAATATTGATGATGCAATTGAAAGTATCTCTACTCCAGTAACTAATCAAGGTGAGTTATGGAAGTTAGGTAATCATTTACTCTTATGTGGTGATTCAACTACTGATGATGTATTAAGAGTTATGAATGGTGATTTAGCTGATTTATATTTGAGTGATCCACCTTATAATGTTTCTGTTTCAAATAGTCAAGGTATGACAATTGAAAATGATAACTTGCAAGATAGTGAGTTTAGAGATTTTCTATCTAAAACATTTTATCAAGTAGAAAGAGTTTTAAAAGAAGGTGGTGCGTTCTATGTTTGGCACGCTGATACTGAAGGTTTGAACTTTCGAGCTGCTTTACTAGAAAATAACCTAACAATTAAGCAAAATCTTATTTGGGTTAAAAATCAATTCATAATGGGTAGACAGGATTATCAATGGCAACATGAACCATGTCTTTACGGTTGGAAAAAAGGAGCTTCACACTTCTTCACTAAAAACCGTAAACAAGCAACTGTAATCGATGATTCTATCAATCTTGATTTACTTACTAAAGAAGAATTAAAAGAACTTATTCAAACAACTATTTTAAGATTTGATAAACCTTTAAAGAATACGGATCATCCAACAATGAAGCCAATTCCTTTGATTGAAAGACTTATTAGAAATAGTTCGCGAAAACGTGAAATTGTATTAGATACGTTCGGAGGTAGTGGTACAACATTACTTGCTTCTGAAAAGTTGGGCCGCAAATGTCGAATGGTTGAATATGATCCAAAGTATGTGGATGTAATTATTGAACGATGGGAACAATTATCTGGTGGAAAGGCTGTGCGATTATGAACGCTTTAGAAAGACACGTTAATGAAATGAAAGTTTGTAAGAAAGCAATGATGAAAACACAAAGCATGTATCTTAAGAATGACTACGCTAAAAAGTTTCATCGAATGAATAAAGAGCTTAAAGAATATTGCTTTTATCGTGGATATGATTACAAAGAAATCTTAAAAAAATTTAACCTTTAAGTATCTTTAAAAGATGCTTAATACCAAGAAGTATAATTAAAAGGTGGTACTTCGGTATCACCTTTAGAAAGGAAACAAAATGAAAAAATATTCTCAAGAAATGATTGAATTTTTAAAAGAATATTATCCAAAGTTTTCAATTAAAGAACTTACAATATTATTTAACGAACGTTTTAATTTGGATCTAACTGAAATAAAATTAAAATCCATTTTAAGTAGATATAAAATACATAGTGGTCGAACAGCATACTTTGAAAAAGGACATCAACCTTTTAATAAAGGAAAAAAGCAAACTGATTATATAAGCAAAGAAGGTATAGAAAGAAGTAAGAAGACTAGATTTGCGAAAGGTCAAAATATAAATAAACAAAATCATAATCATTTACCTATAGGAGCTGAAACCGTTGGTAAAGATGGCTATCTTTTGGTTAAAGTTAGTAAACCAATAGGTAATAAATCACATCTTTTCTTAGTTTATAAACATCGATTAATTTACGAACAAGCTCATGGACCAATTCCTAAAGGTTATAACGTAATTTTTGCTGATGGGAATAATCGAAATTTTGATATAGATAATTTAATTTTAGTTAGTAATAACGAACTTTTAAAAATGAACCAATACAATCTTTATTATAAAGGTTGTAGTGAAGCAACAAAATGTGGAGTTTTGATTGCAAAAATAAAAATTAAACAATCGGAGGTGAAAAAGAATGGCAATTAGAAATACATTGCTCGATGTTCACAATATTTTAATGGAACAATTAGAATGTTTAAATGATGCTGAAACAGATGAAGAATTAGAATTTCAAAGCAAAAAAAGTAAACATATCTGTGATACTGCAAAAGTTATCGTTGATAATGCTAATTTAATGTTGCAAGCGACTAAATATTCTAATGAATTTGGTGCAACTAGAAAAGAAATTAATCCAATCTTATTAGAAAGTGGCGAAGAATAAATGTTAGTGTTTTATGACTTTGAGGTGTTTAGATATGATTGGCTTGTAGTTTTAACTGAACCAATTGAAGATAAGAAAACTGTTATAGTCAATGACAAAAAACAGCTTCAATCTTTTTATGACAATCATAAAGAATATATATGGATAGGATTTAATTCAAGAGGTTATGACCAATTCATTCTAAAAGGTATTTTAGTTGGTTTTGATCCGTATGAAATTACTGATTGGATTATTCGTAAAGGTAAATCAGGCTATCAATTCAATAAACAAATGAACTATATCAAACTTTACAATTACGATGTTTCAAAAGGTAAAACTGATTATGGTTTGAAAACACTTGAGTGCTTTATGGGAAATAACATTCAAGAAACTTCAGTTCCATTTAATATTGATAGAAAGTTAACTGATTCTGAAATTGCTGAAACTATTAAATATTGTACTCATGATGTAGAGCAAACAATTGAAGTATTTCTCGAAAGGAAAGTTGAATTTGATTGTATGCTTGCTTTAATTAACGAATTTGAACTTCCTTTAAGTTGTATAGGTAAAACTCAAGCTCAATTAGCAGCTATAATTTTAGGTGCTAAAAGACAAGATTTTGGCGATGAATATAATCTTCGTTTACCTGTTAATTTAGATTTAGGAAAGTATAAAATTGTTGGTAATTGGTTCTTAAATTCGTATGAAAAAACGATTGCTGAACTTGATGGTAAATATGAAGAAGCTAAAGCAATTTTAAAAGTTGGTGTTGGTAGTAAGAAAAAATTAGCCGATGCTAAAAAGTTAATTGATGAATACGAACTTGATTATGATAATTGTTTTGCTAAACATTTTTATATTAGAAATCTAGAAATTAATATTTCTGGAGTAGAGCATACTGTTGGTTGGGGTGGAATACATGGTGCGATATCACAATACAATTATACTTGTAAATCTGATGAAATTTTAATTTTATTCGATGTAGACCAATTGTATCCTAGCTTAATGGTTTATTATAAATTGCTTTCAAGAGCTGCAACTAAACCTGAACTATTTAAGTATATTCTTGATACAAGTTTAAGGTTAAAGGCCGAAAAGAAAAAGAAAGAACGTGAACCTTATAAAAGACAATGTAATATTGCTTACGGTTGTGAAGGTGATCCAACAAATAATTTATATGATCCACTACATAGAAACTTAGTTTGTATATTCGGTCAAGTATTCTTAATTGATTTAATTGATAAGTTAGAAGATAAAATACCTAGTTTTAAATTAATTCAATCTAATACTGATGGTATAGCTGCTAAGATAAAACGTAAAGATTTCGATTTATTCGATGATGTTGTTTATGAGTGGGAACAAAGAACACATTTACACATGAGCTTTGATTATTATAAATCGATATTCCAAAAGGATGTAAACAATTATGTGATTGTTGATTATAAAGGTGGAATGAAGTCTAAAGGTGGTTATGTTAAAAAACTTGACAAACTAGATAACGATTTACCAATAGTCAATAAAGCAATGCTTGAGTTTATGGTGAATAATACTCTTGTTGAAAAGACTATTTGTGAATGTGATCAATTAATAATGTTTCAAAAAGTATTTAAACTAAGTGGTAACTATGAGTATGTAGTTCATAACAACAATTATATGACTAATAAATGTTATCGTGTATTTGCTTCTAAAAATAGAAGTGATAGTTATTTAGGTAAATGTAAAAGTAGAGGTGCAACTATTGAAAGGTTCGCCAATACTCCAGAACATTGCTTTATCGAAAATAATGATATTAACGGAGCTAGTGTACCAGCTCATTTAGATAAACAATGGTACATAAATTTAACGTATGAAAGGTTAAAACAATTTGGTGTTTTATAGAAAGGTAAAAATATGAATTTTAGTGAAGCATATGAACAAATGTTAGAAGGTAAAAAGGTAAAAAGACCTGATTGGAAAGGTTATTGGTTTATTGAAAATGATAAAGTTAAAATCAAATTTGCTGGTGGTGAAATTAAAGAAAATAGATTTACACAACAAACTATTAAAAACACTGCTGCTGATGATTGGGAAGTTTGTGAAGAACCAAAAAGTAAGGTTTGGAAACCTGAAGAAGGCGAAATGTATTACTTAATTTCAACAGGTGGTTTTATTGATTATACTACTTACAATAGTAATAGTAGAGTTGATAATGAAAGATTAAGTTTTGGAAACTGTTTTAAGACTAGAGAAGAAGCACAGCATATGGCTGAAAAAATAAAAATTATCAATAAATTAAGAGAATTATCAAATACTAAGTTTAATGAAGATGATGACCGCCATTATATGATTGCTTATTGTAAAGATGATGGAGAATTAGTTAGCGACTTTTGTTATGGTTTAAATTCAATACCCTTTAACGTATTTTTCAAAACTCGAGAAGATTGTGAGAACGCAATCGACACCATAGGTGTAGAAAATCTAAAAAAATATTATTTTGATATAGAGGAGTAAAATGACTAAAGAATATAACTGTCATAAATTAAAATGTAGATATTGTAATGAAGATATGGAAGTCGATGATGTAGATTATAATTTTAGCAGTAATTATGATATTTATTGGACTTGTCCTAAATGTAATGCTGGTGCAATTGAAAAAATAAGATTTGGTAAACGTTATAGTTTAAGAGTTTATCGTGCTACTAATTAGAGTTTTTAGAAATCGTAAAAAAGAATTGAGGTGATAGCAATGGAAAACTTATATCGTGGTTATACAGAAACAAAAGATAAGAAATGTATATCACCATTTAAAAATAAAGGTTCTAACGAGCTTCTAACCTTAAAAGAAGCTCAAAAATTAAGTGAATACGCTGGAATATTGGCTGATGATGTAATTTTAATTGATATTGATGATTACGATTTAAGCGAAATATTAATGGATATCGTAGAAGATTTACAATTAAATTGTAGAGTTTACGGTACAACTAGAGGAAAACACTTTTTATTCAAAAACTCTAAAAACTCAATTACTAAATGCTATACTCATGTTAATTTAGTTTGCGGCCTAATAGCTGATATTAAAGTTGGTTCTAAAAATAGTTATGAAGTTCTAAAATACAATGATAAAGAACGTGAAATAATTTACGATATCTTTGAAAATGAAAAATATGAAGAAGTTCCAAAGTTTTTATATCCTGTTAAAAGTAAAATAAATTTTAGTGATTTAGGTGAAGGTGATGGAAGGAATCAGCAGCTATTTAATTATATCTTGACTTTACAAGCTAGTGAGTTTACAAAAGATGAAGCTAGAGATTGTTTAAAAATCATTAATAAATATGTTATCAAAGATAGTTTATCAGAAAAAGAACTAGAAGTAATTATGCGTGATGAAGCGTTTAAGAAAGATGTGTTCTTTGCTGGTAATACATTCTTATTTGATAAATTCGCTAATTATTTAATGAATAATGCTTACATCGTTTCAATGAATGACAATCTTTTTATATATAAAGATGGAATTTATATTAATGGTGATAAGTACATAGAGCAAGAAATGATTAAAAACATTCCTTTACTTAATCAAACTAAGCGAAAAGAAGTATTAAAGTATTTGGATCTAATCGTTCCTGAAGTTAGTCAATCTGATGCAAGATACATGGCTTTTGAAAACGGTATTTATGATATTGTTGAAAAAGTATTACTTCCTTTTAATAAAGATATTGTTTTAACTAATAAAATTCCTTGGAATTACAATCCTGAAGCATACAATGAACTTGCTGATAGGACTTTAAATAAACTTTCTTGTAAAGATAGTGAGATTAGAGCGATTTTAGAAGAATCGATTGGTTATTGCTTTTATCGAAGAAATGAATTGCGTAAATCGTTCTTTTGTGTCGGTGAAAAATCAACTGGTAAAAGTACATTTTTAGATTTAATTCATTTTGTATTAGGAAAAAGCAATACTAGTACGCTTTCTTTAGATGATATTGGTGATCGATTTAGAACAGCTGAAGTTTATGGAAAGTTATCTAATATTGGTGATGATATCGAAGACAATTTTAAAGGTAAAGCTGGAACATTTAAGAATCTTGTAAGTGGTTCACAAATAACTGTTGAAAGAAAAGGTAAAGATCCGTTTACAATGGAAATGATGTACACTAAATTCTTTTTCAGTGCTAATAAGATGCCTTACTTTAAAGATAAAGCAATTATGGACCGATTAATCATTTTACCTTTTAAAGCTAGTATCACAAATAAAGATAAAGATTTTGATCCTTACATTAAATACAAGTTGCTTGTTCGTGAAGTTGCTGAATACTTAATTAATATAGGTTTAGCTGGATTAGAGAGAGTGTTAACTAATAAATGCTTTACTCATTCTGAAGCTGTTGACAAGGAAATGGAAGATTACGAAGAAAAGAACAATCCTATTGTCGGATATCTTAAAGAACTTACTCTTGATGACTTCAACAATAAATCAGTTAATGATTGCTATATTCAATATTGTTTATGGGCTGATGAAGAAGGTTTAAATCAACATTTAGGCAAACGTGAGTTCAGTAGAAACGTAAATAAAACCTTTGATTTAATTACTGAACCTAGAAAAATTAATAATAAAATGGTTAGGATTTATAAGAAAAACTAACTACGATAAAACTACGATGAATTAATTTTTATCGTAGTTTTTTAGTATTTTATCGTAGTAAATTTAACGTTTATCGTAGTAAATTTTATTTTAGCTTAATGTGATATTTTTAAATTTGTAAAAAACTACGATAATTCATCGTAGTAAATTTTATCGTAGTTGCTTTATCGTAGTTGTAAAAAATCTAGGTTTTACCTATATATTTTTTATTATCAACTACGAACTACGATAGAATATTACTTTTTTATAATATTTTTAAAAAATATATAAATATATAATAAAT